>Ga0102914_1000010_pt1 | contig 29490 bp, 37 predicted proteins | sample Colrivmeta1561A3_FD_78198 | JGI IMG/M metagenome (GOLD analysis project Ga0102914, IMG submission 78198) | Estuarine microbial communities from the Columbia River estuary - metaG 1561A-3 | ecosystem: Environmental > Aquatic > Marine > Intertidal zone > Estuary | place: USA: Columbia River...
AGGTGTGAAACGGCGGATGTAAGTTTGCTTGACAAGCCAGCGCTCTTCTTCGTCGAGCGATGCATTCACTTGCTCGAGGAGCTTGGCGGGGATCTCGCGATTGGATCCGTACGTGCGCGTCCAGCGGTACTCGTCGTGTTCCCACCAAGCGAAGAAGACGGCGTGCCACGGATCGTTGCGCTCTAGCAGGTTGACATCGCGCTGCTTCCACGCACGCCAGAAGTCATCACGGAATTTCCCTTGGTCGCCATTCGCGGTGGACTCGTCGAATCCGTACGTACCTGGCAATGTAGGCAGAGAGGCCATCACACCAGCTTGCTTGCGTTCTGCGTCGGGCCAGTGCGCGGTTTCTGACAAATGCACCATTGTCCTCGTTCCGCCCCGCCCTGGCTCTGGAGTTTCTGCGGACGTTACGTGGATCTCGCCTCGGATCGGGTCTGTCCATACAAGTGAGCTGGTTGCCTTGGACTTCATCTTGAAGTCCCATGTCACGGGTTCGTTGGTCTGCGGGTTGTACGTCTTGACCATGGACGTACGAGCGGTATCTGCGATTTGCAACAGGAGCTTCGAGCGGTCTTTGTTGTCGGCGATGATCAGTCCGCGAAAGTTCTTCTCGCGCAGGAGCTTCTCGAACATGCACGCCTGCACGTACGTGGAGAAGCCCATCTGGCGAGCTTTGAGGATGATGATGCGCACCGGCACACCGGCCATCTCCATCTGCATGATCCACGACTCAAGCCGGCGCTGTGCGCGGTTGAGCTTCAGCGGATGGATCTTGCCGGCCTTGTCGCGGATGGGGAAGTAGCGCTCAATCCACTCACGGCGCGAGAGGCGCGTGCGCACAAGCGACACGCCTGACTCCGAGCGAACGAACTCAGGCGCGGGAGCGCTGTCACCGTAGACACCGAAGTTGCGATCAAACAGCCCCGAGTACAGGTAGTTGTCACGTACCTGCACATCCTCGCTGGTTTCGTCAACGCGCTTTTGCAGCGCGGAGAGATCGGCAGCTTTGGGTGCTTTGAACGCCACGTGTCACTTTTGGACGGTCTGCTGTAGCGACTGGGCACGCTCGAACATTGAGTTGATCATCGCGGCCATGCGACCATCAATCTCTGCGATGCCACTGAGCATCTGGTCTACCTGTTCATTGAACTGCTGCGTGGCCTTGCGGCGCTCTTCCAGCAGATCAACGATGGCGGACACATGCTGCGAGCGAGCAAGTGAGTTGAAGCGGTACGAGCGGCGGTTGCGCTCGCGTGCTTTGTTGAGGTGGTACTCGCACATGCGTGTGTCATCGTGCACCGGCTTGGCGCACTGCACGCACTTGCCGCCTTCCTTCATGCGCTGCCGATATTCGCGCATGTACTGGCGGAGGCGTTCACGACGGTCGAGGTCAGAGATTTGTGTGTTGTTGCTCATTGGACTGGTGGCCGACGACTCATCGCCGCCGGCCAAGATTCTCTGCCAGTCCCTCTACACAGAGAGTCCTGGCTGACGGTACTTCAGCGCATTGACTTGCTGCCACGGCAGCGCCACTTCTTGCGCGACAAGTTGTTGGGAGAGTTGGGGTCTGACTTCCAGTCCCCACCGATCTTGGCGGATCGAGCGCAGTAGGCATCGCCCTTGGGGGTGCCAGGGCGAATCTCGGAACCAGCCTGCCCGTACTTCACGGTGCGGGTGCGACCAGTCTTGGCGGAGGTGACCTTTTTCGAGAAACGCTTCTTCATGGGCGAGCCTACTGCGCACTTCCTAGGGATGGGGGCTTGACTCTTACGACGCGAATCGTACACTGCCGACCAGTCCCACGCAAGATAGTTTTATGGCAAAATCAAAATGGAGCAGTATGACCACACAACTATGGCGCAACCCTGAAGTTGCATCGTTGAGCATGGAGGCTCGCGGTCTGTTCATGGAGCTGGTCATGTGGCAGCTCGAGCAAGGCTTCATCCCCGACGACCCGCTGTACTTTGAGCGGCTGTACGGTCGATTATGCTCGACTGACTTTCATGCGTCATGGGCCGAGGTGACGGGCATCTTGGCTCGGACGGACAAGGGCTTTGTGTCGCCGTTCGTGGCGCAGGTCATGGAGGCTGAGAGCCAGGCGAAGGAAGAGGCTCGGCAGCGCCAGTCGAAGAAGCGCAGCAAGGATGCGAAGTCCTGTCACGCCGTGTCACGCGTGACATCGCGTGACCTTCCTCCCCCCTCTCCCTCTCCTCTTCTTTCCCCCCCACCCCCTATTAACTCCTCTCCCCTCACCCCCTCTCCATCCTCTCCCGAGGGGGCCGAGCCAAAAGTCTCGGCGGCGACCCAGCGTGAATTTCTCGACTGGTGGAAGGCACGCTGGAAGCAGGCACGGGGGACCGAGTACCTGATCCAAGCCAAGGACGCGGTGAGCGCCAACAAGCTCCTCAAGGCTGCGTCGATGGACGAGGTGAAGCGCAGGGCCGAGCTGATGCTTGACCATCAAGACGCCTGGATGGCCGCTAGGGCGTCGTTGACCACCTTGTTGGGCCAATGGAACCAACTGGTCGCCAAGTCCCCGCAGAACGCAGCACAGCGCGTTACAGTGGGTCAGCCTCCGCGCAGTTCCGATGACGAATTGCGCGACGAATGGGAAAAGTGGAACTCGAGGGTACGCAATGCGATTCCTCCGTGGGTAGGCTCAGAGCAGGCCAGGCAGGACATCGAGATGCTCAGGGAGATCTGGAGGAAGAAGAATGCAGCAAAGGCAGCGTCCACCTGACGTGTGGATCATCGTCTACCACAGCCAGGCTTACGGCCCATTCGAGACGCGGCTAGACGCCTGCGATGCGGCAGCTAGGCGCTGGGGAACGGAAGGAGACTGGGAGCCACGTTTGCTGAATCCCAGTCTGACCAACACTTGCATGACGGTGCGCAAGGCACCGCCGCAAGTCACTCCGCCTTCTTGACTTCGGCGAGCTTGGCAGCAACGACAGGTTGCAGCTTCGAGGCTGCTTCCTTCACGCCGTATGCGCCTTGGCCGGCCATCACCACTTCCCACGGGATGATGATGCCGATCTTCTCGAGCAGCACTTTCAGAATGGGCAGGAGGATGCTGACCCACCAGGTCGAGCTACCAACGATCTTGGCAAGGATGGCTTGGATGTTCATGGGAGATTCAGTTGCGGAGGCGGAGGTTCTTTAGGCTCGGAGATTTGCGCCTCAATCATCTTCGAGACCAGCTTCTTGGCTCGCGCCTGTTGTAGCATCTCGATGGCCTTCAGCACATGCGTGGGCCGGCGAGACGTTTTCAGGATGCGCGTAATCGTACGTGACACCATGTACTCGGCTTCCGCTTCAGAGAGCGGGATGCCGGCGTCGAGCTTCTTCTCGATCTCAGCGATGCGTTCAAGGAAGCTCGTGTCGGCTGCACCGACATAGCTGCTTTGGTCGCCCTGTCCGCCGTTGCTATCAGGTCTCACCCAGATGTGCTTTCTGCCTTGCATGCGCCGTTCGTAGTCTTGCCGGCCACGTGAGTTGCTGTAACGCATAAGCGCGTCGGCGTCATCAAGACTCATATTGGGCACGTAAGGCTCATCCGACGTTAGGTCGTCGCCCTTCGTGCCCATGATCAGCGACCCATGCCGCCGCTCTTCATCTTCATGGCGCTGCCAGTCTTAGCGCCCTTCGGCATCATAGCCTTCTTCGCAGCACCGCCAGCTTTTGCCGCCGGCATGCGCTTGGGGCCAGAAGCCTTACCCATCATTTTGCCGCCACTCTTGCAGGATGAACCCTTCATATCACTTCCTTTTGGTTTTACCGCTGATACGCATGGCACCGGCAGGTGACCGCGCTGCGGAGTTCGACTTGCGCTCGCGCATTCGCTCGCGCCGTTCGTAGCCACGCGACTCACCGCGCTCGTGACGCGGACCTTCGCCTCGTTCGTACCCGCCTTCGCGTTTGGCGTGTGCCATCAGTACGCTCCGTACTTGTTCATTTGCTGGGACGTGTACATCGCTCCAGCGCTCGGCCCCATGCCGAAGCCCTGGCGACGGTAGTTCTTCATACTGCGCAGCATCTGCTCACGCGCATACAGTCCAACCTTGGGGTCTGTGCGATAGCGCGGCGATGCGCCTACCGGCATCTGCGGCTGCGGCGTAGCACCGAACGGCGACTTGCTGGTGAAGCCGTACACCTCTTGCATGTAGCTGTTGGGCTTCGACTCGTAGTAGTCCTTGTTCTTCATCACCAGGCTCCTTGTAGGCTAGCGTACAATGACACCGCCTGTAAGTACGCATCTTTTTGCGTAGTCGTCATGGTCTGGCCAGTAGCCAGCTTGTTCGTGTCCTCGAACGGGTCAGCGCCAAGATCAAAGAATGCGTCTGAGTTCGTAGGAGTAACTGCTGCCCAGACACCAGGCGATGTCTCGGTCATGGCTGTGAAGCCTGCGACCCCTACTTGGCTGAAGCGTACGAGTTTGTAGTACGCATTGTTGTAGCGTACGACAACGGCTCTGGTGCCGGTGACGGTGGCGTAGAGGTTGGGCTTGTTGGGAGAGAACTTGTCGATCAGCAGCGACGTGCGGACTGTCGTCGTAGCCGGCGTGGTGCACACGGCCCAGAACGACTGACTGTTGCGGCTACCGCCACCTGCGACGCCGGTGCCGCTGGGCGGCGAGGAGACGAGCGCGGAGTTGCCGCCAGCGATCTCGATCACGGTGGAGAACAGGTCAGCCGGTGCGACGAGCGCGTCCGAGCTGCGGCCAGGCGTCGAGACCTTGGGGCCAGCCACGACCATGGGGACGTTTGTGCCGAGGTCGTAGACGGTGTACTTGGACTTCAGGCCGTTCAAGCCTTGAGCGACGTTGCTCTTGTCGGTGCCGTTGTCGGACCACAGGATCACGACGGTGTTGGCGCGTTGCTCTTGCGGGATGCCATTCAGCAGCACCCCGAACAAGTAGTCGGTGGCCTGCACCATGGCAGAGAAGTACAGCCGGCAGTTGGCCTCGCGCAACGCAGTCGAAGCGAACGAGCCAGACTCGTCTTGGTAGATGTCCGGCAGCACGTACTTCTCGCTGTCGTACATGTACGTCGGCGGCTTGTGCATGGGGCCGTGCGGCAGGTTTAAGGGCACGTACGCGAACCAGGGCTTGGTCTGGCGCTGGATCCACTCCGTGCACTTCTGCACAGTCCACAGCGGCGCATACATGTCGACTTGCTCGAGCGTCAAGTCCATGCCGTAGTACGTCTTTTTGGCGTGCCAGCCCTCAAATGCGTAGTACCCATCTTCCGGCGCGGGGTTGCCCTCGATGCCGTAGAACTCATCGAAGCCGGCGGTGATGGGGTGAGAGGCTGCTCCGCCCATTGAGTTGTTGTTGGACAGGTGCCACTTGCCGAACGCGCCACATGCGTACGCATACGACGTAGCCTGCTTCAACGCCTTCGGCAAACAGACCTCGTTGTCCAGCAACGGCTGCGTCCCGCCCTGCACAAGGTCAGCAACCCCAGTCTTGAACCCGTACCGGCCAGTCATGAACGCTGCCCGTGTAGGCGAGCACCACGGCTGCGAGTACGCTCGCGTGAACTTGACGCCGGCCTGCACGAGCGCATCAAGGTTAGGCGTGCGAATGTTGCCGAGCGTAGAGTCGTACGACGTCACGTTGTACCGCGACGCATACACCGTCCACGCATCCATCCCGAAGTCGTCCGGCACTACCACAAGGATGTTAGGTCTGGTCATAGCAGTCAGCGACACAGGCGGGATAGACGGCACGCACACCATGTCCGCCAAAAAGGCGCTTTTCGTCAAGCACAAACCGACATTTTCCCACACTCCTAACTACCTACCACCACCAGCATTAGCACATACCCCCACAACCATCACTTGCCAACTCTTGACCGCACTTGCTACAACCCCCACACCCCCACAGCGCTAGCGTTAGCCCCCACGTCAGCGTGTGAGCTTGAGCCACACACCACCAACGCTGTCAACTTGCGCAACAGGGTGTTGCCAAATGCAACAGCCGCCTGCCCTCCCGCACGCTAGCACACAGAAAACGCTAGCCGCTACCAAAATTGCGTGAGGGCATTGCCCCCTCCCCGCATCGTCGGCCACGAAAGCCCCCTGCCACCCTCCCGTGGGGGGTGCTCGAGCGCACGAACGCACGCGAACGAGCGCGAACGAGCGTCGTCGGGTGTGGGCATCGTCCCCGCTCCGCTCCGCTTGGCTTCCGTCCGCTCCGGCTCGAGCGTGGGCGATGGATCGGCGGGAGTGTAAACGGATGCGCGGATCCGGTGAGCGTGCGTCTTCCCCTGGGAGTGTGCACAGACAAAAAGACAGGGAGCGCGCGCGGGCGGCTCCCTGTCCCTGTCTGTCCTGTCTGTCTGGCTGTCAGACTACTGTCCGTCTCCCTGTCCTGTCTTCCTCCGGCGGAGGCGATGCACAGCACGATGCGCGACATAGAGCGCGCGAGCCGCGCGCGCCTCCGCATCTCGCCAGTCTGTCTCTCCCTGTCCCTCAGCGCGAAGAATGGATGCAAGCGCGCGGTCCGCCGAGTAGTCCGCGCGAGTCTGCGGCTGTCCCTGTCCTCGCATCGTGTCAGCGATCGACTGCGGATCGAGCGATCCACGGCGTGTCTGTGCCGAACCACGGACCATGCCACAGCGTGATGGATGCATCACGATGCTGTGTAGACCGCGCGATTCATGCGCGATCGTGACAGGCTCCAGCCGCGCGGGTGGCGTTCCTTCAATCGCGCCGGACAGGATCAGGGACAGGCGCGAGACGGTTCCGGCATCGCCAGACTGCCACGCGCGCCTCTGTGCCTGTCTCGCATGCCACACTGCGAGTCGCCAGACTTGCTGGCGCTCCGCGCGGCTGTCTCCCTGTCCCTGTCCGATCAGTGCTGTTCCATTGTCTGTCAATCCGATGCTGTTCATGCTGTCTCCCTGGCTGTGCCGGACAAGCGCGAGCGATGCGCTCCCTGTCCCTGTCCGGCTGTCTGTGGGGTAGTATCGGACACAATCGAGCACAATGCAAGCCCACAGCCTGTTTTTTGCGCGCTTCTAAGTACTTGCAGGGTAACAGGTTAGAGCCGCGCGCGCGGATTGTCGCCAGATATGGGGGACCGTGGCCGCATATGGCGGACGGACGGACAATGGACGGACGGACGGACGGACGGACGCAAGCGCGCAAGCGCGCGCGCCTGTCCGCCTGTCTGTCTGTCCGATTATGTCCGATATTCGCGCCGATAGTCCGGCGCACGATGTACACCGATACTAGTCAACCTGGCAACCTACGCTTGTCGCGTATGTGCCTGTCCTGACGGTATCGGCGGAGTGTTTGTATGGAGACTGAAGATTACGGCGACCTGGCCCCGCTCCGCAGCATCCTTGAGCAGCTCAAAGCAGCACGCCTTGAGTTACAACGACTGCGGACAACGGCAGGCAGGCGCTCTGACCACGCCTTCTACTACGAAGGCTTGGAAGATGAGTCGCACCGTGTCCATAGCGTACTCAACGAGTACGAAGTGGCGGATGAACGCTTCTGGCTTGCCATCGCTTCAATCAAAAGCCTGATGGCTGACGAGCTTCAACAACACGCTCGTGTTGTGACGATTCGCCCTATCGAGTGATCCGCAGCTCGGCCCTCGTCTACGACGGCGAGGGTCGACCTGCCGACCAATCGGCAAGAAAGGACTCTGCATGGAATCTGACGATAGCGTCCACCCGTTGGACAAAATCTTCATGCCCTGGCTCTACGCCATCCTCGCTATCGAGATGGTGGTTGTCGTGGCGATCATCGGCTACATGGGCTACTGCTGCTTCAGGTACTGCTAATCACGCATGACGACAATACGACGACTTGTCAATCGTCGTACCCGTCGGGCCTCTGCTGCTAAGGCGACTGGTGTCGTCTTGTGGCAAGGTCCGTCTTGGTATGACGGCTCTAGCATCGTCGCCATCGCCACCTGGAAGTCGTCTAATCGCAAGACTGGCAACATGGTCCAGATCTGGATCTTGAACGCCGATCTTTCGCCTACGACTGCTGCCAAGCGTGGCAACGACGCTGCCTCCTGCGGAAGCTGCGCGTTCCGACCGTTCATTCAACGGCTGGCGCGTCGCCCTCGTGCGTCGCAGGCTCTCAAGGCTCTGCTTCGCTCTAAGTCTTGCTATGTCAACCTTGGCAAGGCTCCCAACGGCATCTTCCGTGCCTACAAGCGCGGTCGATACCCGCTCTGGAACGGCGACTTGTCGCTCTTCCACGGTCGCTCTACGCGCTTTGGCGCCTACGGCGACCCTGCGTTCCTGCCCGTGTCGCTCGTCGCTGGCATCGCTGCCGCGTCGAAGTCGCACACAGGCTACACGCATCAATGGCGCGACATCCGCTCCTCGTGGGCGCGTCGCTTCTTCATGGCCTCGTGCGACTCCGCGCAGGATGTCGCCGACGCCCGCGACATGGCCTGGCGCTACTTCTACGCTAAGCCTAAGGACGCTCCGGTTCCTGCCGACAGCGTCGTCTGCCCTGCCTCCAACGAGGCTGGCTCACGCACACAGTGCATCGACTGCACGCTCTGCGACGGCGTGCAATACGACCTTGACCGTCGCAAGTCCATCACCATCAACGCTCACTAACACGGAGTCTAAACATGCCCAACTACCTTGTTCACGTCCGCAAGCTTCCGGCAACGGACACGTGCGGCGTTCGCGTCGTCGCCACTCACCATGGTTACGACAACCACGAGCGCATCGTGCTTCCGTATCGCTACGAACTGGATCACTGGGACAACATGAACTACGCGGCCCTCGCGTTGGTCAACAACAACTACTCGTCTTACCTCGGCATCCGCAAGTGGACTGCCGCGTCCGACGAGAAGTCGCACGTCGTCATCCTGCAAGTCCAGGTGAACGCGCCTAAGCACGAACCACTCAACGGCGAACTCGACCAGCTTCTCAAGCTCGAGGGCGTCGAACTCTGCGACAGCCGCAACAACCCCAACCCCTCAATCGAATGGAGTACCTGCAAATGACCGACAACGAACCGCTCTTCGACAAGCGCGATGAAGTCTGGTCGTCGCTCGAGCACGCTACGAATGCGCTAGCCGAACTCGACGACGCCATGCGCCTTGCCCTCAAGGCTAAGGCTGGCCTCAATCGCGACGACCTCGAATGCGTCCACTTGGCCGAGTACCACAAGTGTCTCGACCGCATCCGCAACGACCTCGCCTACGAACTCGCGCAACTCGCCGAGCAGTACGGTCACCCCGACTGGGAGGTCGAATGAAGTACATCATCTCGTGGACTGAGCACATCCGCTACAACGCCATTGTCGACTGGCCCGACGACATCGAACGGCTGCGCGACACCGTGCCTTGCTACCCAGGCAGCAACTCTGTCGATGTCGATGGCTCTATGACCAAGACTCGCGAGCGTTGGGATGAGCTGCGCTATCACGCCGAACCCGACTACGGCAACGCCGACTCGTTCGAGATCCAGCCCTACAAGGAGGACGCATGACCTACACCAACTACGGAGAGTGCATGGCCTGCGGTGCTGACGGCGAGGTCACCACTCACGACGAGCTGGCTGCTCAACCTGAGACGGTGCTCGAGACCGTCCACTTTCTACTACCACACGAGGGTAGCTACTACTGCCCAGAGTGCTGCATCCCCTACTCAAACCAACTGGAAGGATACCCATGACCCTACGACCTGTGACCATCAAGTACTTTGTCGAGACCATGAAGCAAGTCGAGATCGAAGTCCCCGACGACCTTCCCCTCGACCAAGTTGTCGCATCGCTGCGCGACTACAACAACCGCACGAAGTGGCGCGACTCGTGCTTCTACGAGATGAACCGCCACGGCAAGACGCTGTACGAGGATGTCGATCTCTCGCACGGCAATGTCGAAGTCAAGGAGGTGCCGCCCGATGAACTATGACGACCCCGCCTATGACCTATACCCCACCTATACCTGCAAGTACTGCGCTGCTATTCAAATCCCACTAACCCCTAACAGTCATGGCTACCTAGCCTGCGAGGAGTGCAACGACCAATGAAATACAAGTTCACATACCATCGTGCCGAGATCGTGTCTCAGGTCGTCGATGTGCCTGACGATGTCGATCCCAACGATTACTTCAACGAGCACAGCGAGGATGCTGAGTTCATCTGGAACAAGAAAGTCCTGCTCCTCGAAGACCGCTGCGACCTCATCGATGTGGAGGACGCATGAAGGTAGGAGTGCTGTGCGAATACAGCGGTGTCGTGCGCGATGCATTCATCCGCGTCGGCCACGACGCCATCTCGTGCGACTTGCTGCCGACCGAAGCACCAGGTCCCCACATCCAAGGCGACTGCCTCGCGCAGGACTGGAGTGGCTACGACCTGCTCATCTGTCATCCGCCGTGCACGCACCTCGCCGTCAGCGGCGCACGCTACTTCGCCAAGAAGCAAGTGGAGCAGGCCGCTGCCCTCGACTTTGTGCGTGCGCTGATGGCGCTGCCTGTCCCGCGCATCGCCCTCGAGAATCCCATCAGCATCATCAGCTCGCGCATCCGCAAGCCTGATCAGATCATCCAACCATGGCAGTTCGGGCACGACGCAAGCAAGGCAACTTGCCTGTGGCTGCAAGGACTACCACTACTGCAACCCGTCAACCAACTACCAGGAGATCACAAGACTCGACGCGCCAACCAAACACCATCAGGACAAAACAAACTCGGCCCCTCGCCTGACCGCTGGAAGCTACGCAGTCGCACATACGACGGCATCGCCAACGCAATGGCCCAACAATGGGGATCACTCACATGAACAATGACTTCCGAGCATACGCTCGACAACTATCCAACCAGACAATCGACGAGCGCATCGTCGAGCTGCAACGGTCAAGCGTGCGCGACGAGCGCAACGCCCCGACCTACACCCAACAGATCCGCATCCTGCGCGACGAGCTGCAACGCAGGGTGCGTGACTACGATCAGCTCGAACATCGCAACCGCAACATGGGCACACGCCCGACAACCATCACCTGACCATGACCCAACACGACAACTCCGACGCCCTGTACCAACGCTTCCTCGAGTCTGCCCGTCACGCCATCGAGGTTCACCTCGCAGCGTGCATCATGTTCGAGGAGACCAAGTGGCGCCGCACCCACGACCAGCGCCCTCGCGACACCGTCGTTGATGACGCCGTCCGCCGTGGCTGCGACGCCCTTATCCAACTGAGCGAACAGCGACGCAACAATCCTCTTGCACACGACTACAATCCCGAGTAACATCTGAACCAAGGAGACACAGCATGACCCCTAACCGTGACACAATGTTCGTACTCGACCGCCTCATCGAATGGTATGGCAACGACGCCATCAAGGCGCCGCCGCCCGAGGTCGAAGCCACTATCCGCCTGGCCAAGTACCTCATCGCCGACATGCGGCACGAAGAGGAGACGCTAGATCGCTGGGCCGATGAGATGCAGAACCGCTACGACATGGAGTACACGACCCCGTTCTGAGTAACACGTGGCGGGAGGACTCCTCCGCCGGCTGGGCTTCCCGCCTTCCATGCTACCCAGCCGGCACCTACACCCTCATTCATTACACATGACGAAGACAATCAAACACGGAACACCTGAGTGGTTTGCTGCTCGTCGCGGCAAAGTCACTGGCAGCACAGCCGCTGCGATCCTTGCGCCTGGGCAGACTGGCGTGCGTGGCACCCCGCTCTCCGAGTGGATGCGCATCACCAAGGAACTGGCTGGCGAAGACTTCCAATCGCCCGAGCCTGAGCCTGAGATGCCGGACGATGACGGCGACCGCCTCGCTGACATCCTCGCGTGGGGTTCAGGCAGCGAAGACTTCCATGCGCAGCTCCTCCGCAAGAGCGGCTGGGATGTGAAGCTCAACCAGGATCTGATCATCAGCACCGACCGCCCGTGGCTGGCTGGTACGCCAGACGGCTACGTCCAGACGGAGGATGGCACCGAGTCCTTGCTCGAGCTGAAGGCGCCAGTGCACAACTTCGCAGCGTGGCGTGAGCAGGCACCGATGGGTGCGCGTGTGCAGGCCAGCATCTACATGCACCTGACCGACATGGACAGCGCCGTCGTGTCCGCCCTGATCCCGCCCAAGCCACGCTGGCACACCGTCATCCGCAACGATGAATGGGAGGCGTGGGCGCTCGACACGCTCGACCGCTTCTGGCATGGCCATGTTCTGGCCGACATCCCGCCGCCTGCTATGCCAGGCGAGCACGACCTCGACATGCTGAAGCTGATCTACCCTGAGCCGAAGGCAGGCACCGCCGTCCGCTTGACGGACGACGCCCTCGCCGCAGCGGCACAGCTCGAGCAGGCCAAGGCCATGAAGAAGGAGGCCGAGCGCATCGAGGCCGAAGCCAAGAGCATCATCGTCGCTGCTATCGGGGACGCCGAGTACGGCATCCTGCCCGACGGCAGTGGCTTCTCGTACCGCAGCACGAACCGCACGGAGCCGGCTCGTGATGCACGCACCATCTCGTTCCGTACCCTGCGCTACGCCAAGCAACTGAAGATCACGTGATGTTCACCGCCCTCTTCTACGCTTGGCTAATCGCTGGCTTCTACCACACCGGAGTTTGCAATGAGCAACATTACAACGACTGATCAAGCACAGCCCCTGTCCGCAGCCACGCTCGAGGCGTTGGTTGTGGGCGGCGACCTGTCCAAGCTCAACCCTGGGCAGCGCGTGGAGTACTACACCGCACGCTGCGTACGGGCTGGACTTGACCCCGCAACCCAACCGTTCCAGTACCTGAACCTGCAAGGCAAGCTGACGCTGTACGCAACCAAGACGTGCACCGACCAGCTCTCCAACCTGCACGGCATCCGCCTCACGATCCTGTCCCAGCAGACGGACGACGGCATCCGCATGGTGACCGTGCGTGCCGAGGCCAAGGACGGGCGCGTGACCGAGGAGATCGGTGCGCTCCCGCTCGCTGGTCTCAAGGGTGACGCACTGGCCAACGCACTGATGAAGTGTGTGACCAAGGCCAAGCGCCGCGCAGTGCTCTCGCTGTGTGGGCTGGGCATGATGGATGAGCTGGAGCTGGAGACTGTTGCCGGCGCCAAGCCCATGTACGCCAGCGGCACGACGAGCACGCTGGTTCCGCCGACCCAGGCGAAGCCAGTCATCACCGTCAAGGCGACGCAGCCTGAGCCTGAGACGCAGCCACAACTGCACGTCAACCAGGATGATGCGCCGCCCGAAATCGAGATGTTCGATGATGATCACGTCGCCGTGTACGGTGTGCGTGTGCCCGTCAAGGTGTTCGACAACTTCGGTCAGTGGTCGAAGTACGACTGCGTGTCGAAGGACAAGCAGGCTACCAGCAAGTCGCACCTCCGCAGCTACACCTGGGCAACGGCAACGGACGGCGAGCCGGACGGCAAGCGTGCAGCCAGCCTCAAGTGGGTGATCGGCAAGGCCGTCGAGGAGCAGGCACAGGGCAAGGAACCCAGCCTGTTCGCGCAGCGTGCAGCATGTGCGCTGTACGTCCTGAACGGGAAGTCCAAGTCGGCAGCGAGCGCTGCGCCTGACGAAGACGAGATGGATACGGTGCCGTTCTGATGGCAAAGGTCAGCCCCACGCAGCGTAGTCTCAAGCACCTGCGTGAGGCTGGCTATCACGTCGAGATCGTTGAACGCTGGAACCAGTGGTCGCGGTCTCGACACGACCTGTTCAACATGTTTGATCTGCTCGCCCTGCATCCCGATGGCACGCTCGTCGGGGTGCAGGTGACGAGTACCGCACACGTAGCCGAGCGCGTCGCCAAGCTAGAGGCGAACCCGCTGCTCGCACTGTGGGCTAAGAAGAACACCGCTGTCGTACATGGCTGGGCCAAGCGTGGCCCACGCGGCAAGCGGAAACTCTGGACGTTGAAGGAGGAAAGCTGTGACGAACAAGGAAGATTCAGGCCCGTGGTTCTGGCTGAAGATCATACTGACGATTGCGTTGATCCTGGTAGTGTTGGCCGTGTTCGGCCCACTCGCCGCCGTGCTCGCGTTCTTCGGGATGGCGGTGCTGGACAAGCTGGACACGATTGCCAAGCAGAGGAACAGCAACGATGAGTGACATGTTCTCAATCGCAGACAAGGTGTACGCCATCGTGGCGGACGTGCTCGAATGCAAGAGCGACGACCTGACACGGGACACCGAGTTCATTGCTGACCTGGGTGCAGACCAGCTCGACATGCTGGAGATCGCACAGCTATTGCAGCAGACGTTCCGCATGCAGGTGCAGGCGAACGACCTCGAGCGCCTGACCACGGTCGGGCTGCTGTTCGACTACGTGCACTACCACGCCAGCGACTGCCGGCAACCTACGCCTTACGACTGACTTTCATGACCTCTGTTCGTCGTGAAGGATCTCATCCTCGACGACCTGATTGCCGCCGATGAATGTGCATCCGTAAAGCTCGGAAGCCCCTCGGATGATTGCGTTGCCGTAGACTCGTGACTCACCGTCAACGCGGGACGTGCCCTCGACGATGCAGTTGCCGAGGCACTGGGTCTCGTGGCCCACAAAGCAGTCCCCACGGATCTGTGCCTGCTCATAGATCCAGGCATCGTCACAGACCCAGGCGTTGCCGTAAACCTTGGCGGTCGAGTCGATCCAGACCGAGTCATCCACGACTGCGGTGTCAGCTACCCAACCCCCGCCATTGGCGTGCTGGTGGGCCGCTACAGGGCCGTTGCCGTCACCGAAGTCATAGGTGGTCATCGTTCGGCCACCACCACATGGCCCGTCAGCGTGACCGCCGAGGAGCTAGTGTTCTTGATGAAGGGGATGATGACCGACCCCGTGTAGATGCGGATTCCAGGGTCGCTGTACTTACTGGGCGTAGCAACATTGACCTGCGTGCATGACAGCAAGGTCAAGGGTCGAGCCACAATCAGCGACACCGCGCCAGCGCCCAAGCTCGTGCCCAAGGTGATGGACTGGATGCTGCGCACGCCCTTGTCGCCTGCTGCTAGCTGGAACCACACCACATTGCCGATCACAGGGGTCGGCGGGATCTGGTCGCCTGCAACAGCCAGTAGCGTGGCTGTGCGGTTTCCCGTGCCGTCAGAGTTGGTGTAGGTCACCGTGCTGTTGGTAATCGCAGCGGCGTTTGTATTGGCCGTGGTGGTCAACAGGCCAATGACATAGCCCTCGCCGTTCGTGCTGCCGTTTAGGTCACGGGCAGGGAAGGTAGGCGAAGTGATGGCTTGCGCCGTGGTCGTTGTCACCACGATGCCCGTGTTTACCCACACGACATCCGCCAGCATGATGGTGCAGAGCGTGGTTGTGGTCGCTGCCGTCTCGGTGATGTACAGAGAGCCGGTAGGTGTCCACAACTGCAATGCGCCGTTGTCCGCAGCAGTCGTGCCGTTAGTCGCTCGACCGTTGAGGCCAGGCGTGCCAGGCGACCACGCACCCGTGAAGCCAGCATCCTTGCCGAAGCTGTACCAGTAGGCTGTACCTTCGGTCGCTGTGCCGACCTTGTTGATCGGGATGACGCGACCAGTAATGCCTACGTTGACAGGACTGTTGACCTTCTTGTCGCCCGTTGCGTCATACACCGACCACTCGCAGCCGTCAGTCCATTGCAGCGACTCACCTGCCATGAGCACGGCCTTGAACAAGCAGTACTCTGTGCCGCTGACATCCTTCTTGACCGTCACGGTGTTGTCCGTGCTGGCGTGACGATTGAAGACCGAGATTGACTTAACGCCGCGCTGGGTTGACGATGCGGGAGCAGCGACAATCACGGTCGTGCCTGCCGTGTTGATCGTGCCGTGCCCATCGCCTGGCGTGAACGCCGTGGTGGTCATGTCCACATACGACACGGCGTAGTCAATGTCAGCAGTCGAGCTAGTCGTGAGGTCTAAGGACTTGGTCGTAGCGTCAAGTGTGATTGCCATCAGAATCCTCCGAACGCCATACGGCCCATGACCTGCGGCTGCGACAGTCCGCCGGTCGCACTGAACCGAGCGTCATCACCAGCCGCGACCGTGCCAGCAGTCGTGCCGACATTCAGCACCGCTGCGCCGCCAAGCCCCAAGCTCGTGCGGCCTGTGCTTGCAACCAGACCAGTAGCTCCGCCGTCCCACTTCAGCCGGTCGGTGTACGCTGTGTCCCAGTTCGTCTGGCTCGAGGTCGTCGGGATCGAGTAGCCGGCAGTGAAGGTCAGCGCGAGCGTGCCGCTGCTGATCACCGGCGAACCACCAACCGTCAGCCCTGTCGGCGCCGACAAGCCAACGCTCGTGACCGTGCCGCTGCCGCCACCACCCGACGGCTTGGTGACTGCGTAGTCCAGCTCGTACCGCTTGAATAGATCTAAGCGAGTGGTCACTGCAACACCCCGCTGTTCGCTGGGTATCTGTCAACCGCGCAGTGCACATGCACAACGCTTGGCCCATTGCTCGCAGCCTTGATCACGATGCCGGCGTTCACGCGGCGCCGGTCTACAATCGTGCGTGTCGTACGTGCAGGCACAGTCGTCGCACACACCACACCACCGGCGTTGATGTCACCCCACTGCACCGTGACGAGGTAGTCACTCGTCCCGCTGTTCGTTGCCTCAATCGTCACTACATCCCAGAACTTGGTGCTGTTGACCGCGACATGCAGAATCTCCTGCGTGCTAGTCAACGTGCGCATCTGCCCGTTGGGCAACGTCGTCGCGCACAGTAGCTCAGGTTGATCGAGGTTTGCCATTGTGCACCTTGTCTCCTAGCTGATGCCGGCAGATGCGACGGATCCTCACGCGCCATGCGCCAGACACCAGCACCCACCAGAACATCTTACCGCACTTCACTTCGGTCCCTTGACCTCAGGCACCGAGATCGTTGCGTTCTGCGCTGCAAGCTGCCATGCCCAGGCTTCCATCTGCGAGCGCGTCCATGTGTTGGATTGGTCGCGCTGCATCACCTCGAGCTTGTGACTCATGTCTGATCGTAGCATCTGGATCTCATTGCCGAGATCAGTCATGGTCTTGACTGCTACTGCTGTCCCACCGATGACCGAGAAGAGGACGGTGATCACGATGCCCAGCGGCAGCGCACCAGTAGTGAGGTCGAACATCTTGTCGTTCATCGCGGCATGATCTCAAGGTTACCCCACGGGATAGACGGTTTGTATCCAGGGGTGCTTTCCAGTTTTTGAGTTTGGATCTGCTCTTTCTGGGCCTTGCGGAGCTTGGCTTGAAGAGTCACTTGTTTGTACTCTTCGGGCGCCGCTTTGCGCTTCACTTTTTCTGTGACATCTTGGGCGATTGTTACCGCCAGCCGCATGAACTCTTGGCGTTGAGCACGAGCCATGGTTGGGTGGTTCTGGCTGATGTAGTGCAGGGCAGAAACACAGTCCCATGCTTCATTCAATGCCCTGTACTCGATGTAGTCAGGCAGTGTTTCAGGGATGCGCGTGCTTGCCTTACGCTTGTCGGCCATCTCTTTCATCATGGCCAACTGCTGGATGATTGGACTCCGCATCGTGAAGGGGCCAGTCTTAGACGTAAGACCACCACCCCACATCGAGCCATAGCCTGGAGCCTGCTTGGCAGCTTCTGGAGTCTGCGGCCCCTCTAGCTCCAGCAACGTAGCCAGGTTGTCCGCTGCTCCAGCAATGAACCCTTCGATGATGTGGTCGGCTTGACGCGGCGAGACAGCGCCATTCAACGCCTCGGACAGATAGATACCGACCTCAGTGGTGTACGGAGTGACGCGCTCTTGGCTTGGACCTTGAGCAAGAGCAGGTTCCACGGGAGAGTGCATCTCGTTTGACTCGATACCCAAAGCCGTGAACCCTTTATCGACAATCCACTTGTTCAGGTCGTTGACGTTTGCTGCGTTCTCAAGGCCAGCCTGCACGAACTGCGGCATCAACGCAGGCATGAACGCATTGATGAACGCCTTAGTTTGGTTGGCTGCGTAGTACGGATCACGACTGCTCATGCCATCAAGCACTGCGACCAACAGCTTGGCCGGCAAGAACTCGGTCATCGGGTTCGGGATGCGCAGCACCTCGGTTGTCCCCTCCTCGGTCTTGTATCCGAAGAGCCAATAACGCAGACGATCCTCGTACGATGCATTCTCGTACGCTTCCTTCATCGCCGGATCTTCGTCGTCGTGCGCCATCGCCCAGTACGCCATGGCCATACCCATGAGGCCAGCCATCTTGATGCCGTACTGGATGCGGGTGCGCGGGTCACCCATCTGCTTGGCGGCGTTGCGGAAGAAGTCGCGGGTCGTTACAAAGGTAACGTTGAAGTACGGAAGGTAGCGGTTCAGCTCCCCCGCCGTGCGACCCGACAAACTCCAGTTGGTCGTGACCCTGCGCAGTGCAACCGTTGCAGCAACCCACTGCTCTTGACTGATCGGCCCTTCGCCTGAGTAGCCGGCTTGCTTGAGCGCCTGCTGCATCTCGAGCATGCGTCCGATCCGCGACGGGAATGAGAACTTGCGTTCAGCCAAACGCCACAGGTCGCTGTTCGGCTTAACGATGTTGGGCAGGGTCAGTAGATGCTTGATCCGCTGGCCGCGAGTCATCATCACATATTCAATAGATGACTTGCTCATGGTCGCAGACCAGGGCGAGTCAAAGCTGCCAGCCATCCGCTTGTACTGTTCGTACGGCTCGTACTTGACGCCGACTTCAGCAGCAGCCAAGCGCAAGTACATAGCAGGGTAGTCAACCAACGCCTTGAGACCAAACCACGGCTGCGTGCCGTTCATGTATGTGGTCCCGAAGTCCATGATCGGAGCAGCGATCAACTGGAACTTATAGTTCAAACCAGTCGCGAAGAGCTTGAAGGCACTTGTGGCGCCTTGCAGTACGCCAAGCGCCCAGTGCGAACGCCACGCCTGCATAACCTCCTGCGGCTTCATCGCTGCAACAGCAATGGCCAAATCCTTGTGGATGCTGTAGCGGCGCTTGATCGGTTTCTTAGTGACTACCGTTCTGCCGTCAGGAGTTGTTGTCGTCACATCCTGTACGTCAACGTAGTCAACAATCACTCGGTCATCGCTGTTGACATCCTGCGCTGCATTCAATCCCATCTCGCGCAGAGCGGCGATGTTTGCTGAATCACCAACGTCAATCATGCTTGCAGCAGCTTTGCCGCTGGGCGTAGACGCCGGCTCTGGTAGAACACCGCCTTCGTCAATGTCTGTCAAGTCAGTGACAAAGTGCGGCTGCTTCATTACATCCGCGACATTGATCACGTTGCGGATAGCCATCCGCTTGTGGACTAGTGTCAGCAACGCCTGAAGATTTGCTTCGCTTTCCCGCAGTACATCATTAACAGGCGAGACAGAGCCACGCAGCTTGCCTTCGGTGCCGCGACCAGAAATTGAAACCGTACCTTCTCCAGCGCGACGCACATCAAACACAGCGGCCAAGCCTGTGTCAGCCGACTGGCCAGTAGCCATGTCGTAGATGACACGCTGCAACGGGACATAGGTACCAGTCGTGCCGGTCGCCTCTTCGTACTTGGCAATCGAATCAAACACCTCGGCGAACAGAGGATCGTTTGCCTTGACGTAGTCGATGGCATGTCCCCACCACGCCATGAACTGAGCATGCGATAGCTTGATTGCTTCGCCGTACTTCTTTTCTAGGCGAATGATTGTCTCGCGCTGGGGGTTAATACCATCAGGCGAAGCAACCGCTCGATCACTTTCATACAAAGCAATCGCACGCTTGGCGTACAGGTAATCGCTAAAGTCTGAGGCTTGCTCGGTTTCGCCGATCTCGCCAGCCTTGCGACGCATCGGATCCAGCGCCATCTCTAGCGACTGCGATCCTGGAATGACGTTGCCATGGCCATCGGTCATGCCGACAGACATCCACGTTTGCAGCAGGTTCGCGTTGATTGCTGCAAGCGCCTCGTTCATGTCGTTGACGCGCAGGCGATCCAGCTCGTTCTTCGACAAGCCGATCTTCTTGCCCTTCGCAATCGCGTCTTTTTCTTGGAGCCGCGTGCCAACCATCACGTTGACAAGCTCGCGCTCATAGAAGCTGAGTGTCAGCAGTTCCTTGACCCGCTGCTTCCACGGCTTCGACTTGCGCTTGACCTGCGCGGCCTTGCTGATCTTCTCAAAGCCTTGGAATCGGTATGCAGTGAACCTGCTAACGGCTTGGTCGTATGCCTTGCCAATGTCAGGGTTCTTCTGCATCAGATCCGCAAGCCACCGCGATGTCTCAGGGTACGCCGCGTTGTACGCTTCAGGGCGGATGATGCTGCCCATCACGAACTCGGCCACGCCTTCGTGCATGTGGCCACCAGCCGGCGGGATACTGCTGGGGTACACCAGCTTGCCGAGCTTTGTCATCTCTGCACGCACAGCCGCCGGCATCGCAGCATCTAGAGCCGTGACACCTTCAATCCCCGCGCCAAAGACACGAGCAACCAGCGCGTGTCCGATCTCGTGCAAGGTCACATGGAAGTTAAACTTGTTGGCGGTACGAACTACACCATTCAAGTCATAGCGGCCAATGTACGGCGTGCCGCTCATCTCCGCTGTAACCAGCGGGGCAACAACTGCGTTGGCCAGATCCACTACAGCATCGCGCAAGTCGATCTTGGTCACGGGTGCCGCAGGCGGATTGGTGAGCGTAGGCTCCAGCGTGCCGGTTAGCGATGCACCCTCGAAGCCAGGCGCGTCACCCATCTCAATGATGGGCTGGCCCATACGCTCGCCCAGTGTGGTATCCGCGCCACGCAGCGCGTCGTAGTTCATGCGAGGCTTGCCGAACCCAGAGTCGCGACGCGACTTCTCGGCTGCACGCGCTGACCGAGCCACGTCGTTTCTACGGGCATTGGCTGCTGCACGGCGACGCAGTTCACCCTGAGCCAAGGTGCGATGCGCAACCCACGTTGCAACGCTTGTTGCTTTGGCTGGCAGCGCCACGACCCTTGGCCTCACCGCTGTAACAGTCGGCACCCCAGTGACAGGGTCAACCTTGGTCTCGACCGCCTCGCCCTCTAGGCCAACAGGAATCTGGCTGTTGATCATTACCTGCAACTGTTCATCGGTCGCAGTGCCAATGAACTCAGCGGTCGTGTCCAGCGCAGGGCCAGCTTCAAGGCGCACATCCGGCGACATCACTTGAAGCTCTACATACGGATCAGCCGTCAATGCGGCATCGAGTCGATACTCGTACGCAGTCTTGCCAGGCGGCGGCTTGCCAACTTCAGCGGAGACGCCAGCCTTCGGGATGGCAGTCTCTCGTGCACCAGGCTTGCCAAACGAAGTCGACTCTGGCGTTGGCGCCGTAGCTTCGATGGTCTGACCTAGTTGCTGTGCAGCATCAAGCGACAAAGCATAGGTCGTTCGCTCGCCTGGGACGGATACCAGCAAGCCAGCGTCTCTCATCAACGCTAGGGATTGGAGCACCCGCTCACGGCGCTGTCCGATGTCTTCATCTTTCGACTTCGGAACACCGCCCATCAAGGTGTCGACGGTGACGCCGTTCGGTGACTGCGCCACAATCTGAAGCATCCGCTTCAGGAAGTTGCTGAAACCAATCTTCGCCCCGCCATACACCTCAGGCATTGACTTGGCCAGCACAACGCCAGCCTGCTCAGGCGTGACGTTGTACTTACCCTTGGCGGCATTTGCCGGTGCAGCTCCTGCTTCTGTGGCAGCAAGCGGTTCAGGCTGCGTTCCACCAAAGACGTCAGGCAGCAGCTTCTGTAGTTGCTCCTGCGTTACGCGGCGAGTCTCTTCGGCACCCAACCGCTTTGTCAGCGTGTTTTCGCGGTCAACCTTGGCTTTGCGAATCTTCTTTTGAGTAGCAACAACCGTTCTGCTCCATGCCCTGTCTGGGCTAACCGGCACGCCGATGCCCTGCGCTTCTGCCTTTGCCAAAGCAGTAGCTTCGTCGAGGCTTGTCTCAAGAGCAGCAATCTCCTGCTCGAGCTTTCGTTCCTGCTCGAGTAGCTGCTGCGCTTGAGCATCCGACTGCTCCATCAACTGGACTAGCGCCCCAGCCTTCTGGCGAACCTGATCTTCAAACGCACGGGCTTTCTCAGTCTGTTGCGGAGCGCCGTCTTTCTCTCCCGCTTCGCGAATGATCTGTCGGCGCAGATCTTTAAGAGCTTTTTTGCGTTCGCTGCTCTCAGGCACAGGCAGCAGCAGCGCTTGTAGTTCTTCTGCTTGACGCTCAGTCAGCTCGCCGGCTTCCTTGCGGCGCTTAACCTCCGCTTGGATTTCGGCCTTGCGTGCAGCTTCAGCCGCATCCTGTTTTGCAACCAACTCTTCGTACTGCTGCTTAAGCCGCTTGATGTCATAGCGGCTTTCTGCCATCTCGCGATTGCGAAGATCAGTCGGACTAGAGTCGTACCACTTTAGGAACTCGCGCTCAAGTTGAGCACGCTCACGCTCAACCATGTCGGGGTTGGTAGCACGCTTCTCCTGCATGTATGCATCAAGCGCAGCTTGACGCTGTTTAGCAGGAGCGCTCTTAGCTTCCTGCTCTGCGGCTTGCTCTCTGGCTCTATACCACGCACTTAATTCTTTGCGGCTTGCTGCTCCTTCTTTCTCCAGCAGCTCGCGCTCCTTGTATGGAGTTCGGTCATACCACTGCAAGAACTGACTCTGAAGTCGATCAATGTCGCGCTGTGTAAGGTCTGGATTGGCAGAAGACTGCTCATCCATGAACGCCTTAAGCGCGGCCTGTCTTTGCTTGGCTGGAGCTTGTTCCGTGGCTTGGGCAGCATCAGCCTCTCGAGACTTGTACCAAGCCCGCAACTTGTCGAGCTGTGCAGTGCTTTCCTTTTCCTCCTTGCGACGCTCCGTATATGGGGTCGCCCGATACTGATCCAAGAACTCCCTACGGAGTCGTTGATCATCACGCTCGGTAAGGTCAGGATTAGCGGCCTTTTGCTGCCGCATGTACTCTTCTAGAGCTTTAGTTTCCTGCTCCTTCGCGGCACCTTCGGTTGCCTTCTCAGCTTCAGCTTCGGCAGCTCGCAGCTTGCCAAGCAAACCCTGATAGTCTTCTTCTTGTCTCTTCTGTTCTGCCTCGCGGTCTTGAGGGGACAGCTTGTATTGTTCAGTTAGCTCCCTGTATGCAAGAGCTACATCGCGCTCGGTCGCATCGGGTGACTTTTCAAGAGCAAGAACTTTTGCTTGGGTACGAAGATCTGCCTCGCGCAGCTCGTCTTGGTATTTACGATATGATTCACCAACAGCACGATCAGAGTCTTTACGCGCTCTCTCGGCGCTTGCCTTTGCCGCTGTCTTAATCTCTTTCGTGCGTGCTGTCCGTTGAGCCTCAGCCTCTGGCCCACCGACGACTCCCTCTAGCCGCTGCTGCGCGGTCTCTTCAGGCGTCGGTCCACTGGCTGCTTGGTAGGCTTCGTACTGCTCAATGTATTGAAGCTGCTGCGAGCGACGAAGCTGAACGGCCTGCTCTTGCGTAACGCCGGATGGCCACGTCTTTGAATCGAACAGATCAATCGTGACGACCTTGGCGTACTGCGGCTCAACCGGCACGCCTTGATCCAGACGACCACGCACATTACGCGCCACCGCCGTAGCGATTCCGATGTCGATCTTCTCTTCGGCTGCGATGATCGCCGCGAGTTCATTGACTCGCACATCACGCGGCAAGTTCTGCTCGTTCAGCGCCTGGCCGTAGTACTTGTCAGCAATCGTCTGCTGCTTGACGTCGGGCTTGCGTGCCTCGATGCGCTGCGTCAGCTCTTCAGCCGGCGTGACAACATCAATTGTGCCGCCAGGGATCTGTCGTTGCAGTTGTCGCTGGACAACATCTACATCATCCTTCTCCGTAAGGCGAGACAGGATGACATTGCCTTCCTTGTCCTTCAGCCGCACGACTACAGCATCAGGGCTTGTCGGCTTGCCCTTGCCCATGCCGTACAAGATCTGGTCTAGCGTCGCTTCTGTGACGCCACCCTCTGACTCGTTGGCAATCGTCAGCGCAGACGCAATGCCTTGGTCTCTTGTGTAGACCGTGCCGGAAGCACCGCCCTCGCCTTTGATCTTGACAGGGATAACCTTGGAGGCGCTCTCAAACAGCGCCGGCGAAGGGGCTGGAGATCCATCCGCAACGAACACCGCATACTTGTTGTTGCTCTCGTCGAGCATCGCCGAGAACTGCGCGTCGATGTAACGTTGCGGTTCAGGCTCGATGCCCTTGAAGTCTGCTGTGCCCAAGATCGGAGCAATGCGCTCCGTCTGTTCAGGACTCAGGCGCTCAAACGGCAACACCTCGCCTGTCTCTTCATCTAGAACAGGACGATCACCAATCTTCGGCGACAGGTGTGTTTCGCCACGTCCGCGACGGGCCACCATCAATTCAACGGCGCCACGAATCAAACCACCTACTTCGGCACCGCCCTTGCCTGCTGCTTGCAGTTCAGCGATGACTTCATTTAGCTCGACCATGTCCGCATCGGTTGCGTACATGACGCCGAAGTTCACGAATAGCTGCTCAAGGATCTCTTGGAAACCTTCAGCGGCAGCGGCTGTTCCGACACGCCCAACGGCATGCCTGTTCAGCCCGTCCATCATCTTCTGGAACTTGCCGCCGGACGCCTTGTTCCAGCGAGCAGCCATCTTCAAGTACGTATCACTGAGCTTCTGCGTCAGAGGCAATCCAGCGATCTTTTGCCCCAACACGAACTTGGTGGACAAACCAGCCGTTGCCGCCGCCGGCGCTCCAGCAATCAGGCCACCGACAAGCGCGTCTTCAAATGGAGCGCCTAGCTCGCGAGCACGCACATACGCTTCGTTTGACTGCGCCAACGCAGCCATGCCGCCAACTGCAAGCAAGCCGCCAGAGCCAGGGATCAAACCTAATACAAGGTACGGAGAGGTTCCGCCTACATTGGAGGCAAGCCCCGTGCCCCAGAACTCCAGCACTTCAGGCGAGCGAGCACGATGCCTCTTGGCCATCGTGTCGCGCACGTAGTTGCGCATGTCTAATTGGCCGAAAGCGTTTCGACCGCTACCGTCACCTTTGCCGCGATTCAACATCGCGTTGGTGAACGGCTTTCCGAATTGCTCCCACGTATACAGGTCCGCTTGGTTCTTGTCTCCAGCGAACATGGTGGTGGCGATGTCGTCGCGGAACTTGCGGTATTCGTCGTCCCCTTGAGTCAGGGGCACGTCGTAGGTCAACGCAAAGTCGTGCATCAATCTGGGAATAGAGTCTTCCCAGGTGTCTACGGTTTGGTTGGCGCTGATAAAGAACGCCTCACCCATAGCCGCAGAGTAGTCCAGCATCGAGGCCGGCGGCTTGGCCGCAGGCGTTGCCACAGCAGGCGGTGGCTCGCGCTGCTGCGCAAGCTGATTGAATGTGTCAGCTCCAATGCTATTCAGCAGGTATTGGTCGCCACTGTCGTTGGGATCAAATGCGATCCCTGCTGCTTGGCTGATGTAGTCATCACCGCTATCCATCGGTGAGACGGCCAACGGGTTCTGCTGTGACGCTTGCTGGGGAGCCTGCTGCGGGTCTTGCATTGATCAACCGCCTGTGGGCTTTACGCCAAAGGCCGACATTACGCGACGCAGAGCTTCTTGCTCGGCAGCGCTGCGATATTTAGGTGCAGACATTTGCGGCGCCTTTTCAGGTGCAGCCACAGGTGCCGACTTAGGAGCAGGCTTGGGCGCAGGCTTGGGCGCAGCCTGAGGCGGCGGCTTCGACGCCGGCTGGGCGGCGGGAGTAGCGGCTGTTGTAGCGGGAGCGGCGGCGCCTGCTGTTTTGTCTTTGGCTTGAGATTCTTTCCGTGCCTTAGAACGCCGAGTCATCTCAGCAGTAGCGAACTCGCGTGTGTATGTCGGGTAGTCCAGGTTGTAGTACCCTCTAGATGCTGCGGCCAACGCAACCTCTTCTTTGGTCCACGGACGCCCATACTCCTTCATGAACTTTTCGCGCTCTTCCAGCAGGTCACTCGACATCTGTCGACTTTCTTCTGGAGTGCGATCAATGTTCGCCTGATAGAGTTTCATGCCCTGCGGGATAGGAGCATCCTGCACTTGGATGCCAAGCTCCTGCATTGCTTCCTTCTTAAGTGCCTTGACCCGATCCTTGATTGCCTTTACTTGCTCGGGGGTAGCCTTCCCCTGCACGGACAATGCGTTATACAAAGCCATTGGGTCCGCAGTCGCAGACGTCAGCTCGTCAATCTTTTGCGGCGCAATACCAACGCCCTCCATCATCATGCGAACAGACTGATCGTTACGAATCAGATCGTTTGTATAGCGATTAAGCTGCGCATTGATCGTAGCCGTTTGCGATTCCTTCCCTGGCCCGAAGCCAACCGCTCCATCGCTGTAGGTGACCATCGGCTTTTCGCGCACGTAAGTCGCCAGCTCCGAGTAACCCTTATCGCGCAGCCGAGCATCACGCACTTGGTCAAACTGTGCATTCGGGCTGCTCATCGCAGTCGCCAGAGCTAGCTTGTCGTAGTACGCATCGAGCTTCGCTTGACGCGCTTGCGGCGAAGCAGCAGCCCACCACCTGGGATCGTTGAGGGTGTTATTTAGAACATCCAGTTCCGAGGTTAGCTTCGTGAACTCAATCTCTTTTTCCGGCAGCACCGCGCTAGTACGGCCCTGCTTCTTCAGCTCCGACGGGTTGATACTCTTCTGGAATGCTTGGTACCGAGCAGAAGCTGTGCTTCTTGACGCTGCCTCTGCCGCTAGTTTGACCGCTGCGTCTTGAGCGGCAGTGACTTCTTTGATGTCGGTGCTCTGCAACCCAGCAGAGATTTGACGCCATTGGTTTTGGTCAACATACGGATCGCCGTCATACGGTCTGATTGCGGCTGCGCCAACATTCGAGCGCCGCGTCCTATCCGCGTCTTCAAGCACTTTGGCCTGATCCTTAGCCTGTCTGTCTAGCCTTTCTAATTCGGCCTTTTTAGCATTCGCGGCTGCGGTGGAGTCGCTATAGAGGAAGGCATTCTTTGCTGCTTGCTCTGGAGTTTCTCCGTATGCCACCAAGGTTGCGGTTACTTCAGATCTAGCGGCGGCAGCTTTTGCATCGCTGGCAGTCTTTCGAGCGTCGGCTTCATCTTTGGCTAGATCTCTCTGGGTCTGCCGATCTAGAGCGCGCTCACCCTGTTGAAAGTATTGAGACGAAATACGCTCAATCGTTTGGAAGTCCTGTCCAGCCTCACGCTCGCCTTTCTGGAACGCTTGGATGTCCTCGCGGTTCTCGATTTCAAACTTGCGTTGCCGCTCAGTCTCAAGGTTCTTGCCGATGTTGGTAAGACCCTCTGCCAGCCCAGGCGCCATAGCGCTCAAAGCAGTACCCAGCGAATCCTTCTTCGCCGCAGCGTACTGCGACCAGAGTTGTTCAAGTGCGTTGGCCTGCGGACGGTAGAACTGAAACTCAGCCATAGGTCACCTCAGATCATTGATCCCAAGCCCTGCATCAAGCCACCCAGCGCCGAGCCGAAGCCTTGCGCTCTAGATGCCTTGACGTTGGCGTCCGCTGTGTACTTCGCAATGATCGGCGCCATGAGCTGCTCGATCTCTGCCTGCTTCGCTGCGGCAAGCTCGGTGCCCGTGCCCTTCATCAAGCCAGCCATCTGGTCGTAGTACCCAGCAGCAGCCTCGCCCTTGGCTTGGCCCAACTGCTGTAGCGATGCGCCGCGCTGCTGTGCAGACATACGACGCACGAGGTCGCTGCTCAACCCCTGCCCCGCCATGTCAGAGGCGAGCTGGTCCATCTGCAAGCCGTACGAACCAGCAACGCCGGCAGCGCGAGCTGCGTACGCTTGGCGGTACGCCTGCATCAGGTTCTGCTGCGCGAGTCCAGTGCCCTTCGTGATGTAGTCGTAGATCGCCGGCAGGCCGTACTGGCCCTTGTAGATCTCCTTCGGCATCAGCGGGATGTCCCTGCCCTGCGCCGCCCCACCTACGTTGAACCCTTGGAAGTTGTAGTCTTGTTGGTACATCTTACACCTGGTCTGTGTCGATCAAGCGGTATGTGATGCTTGACAGAGTGAACTTGAGTCCGACGTTCAGCGGAGCGCTTTCAACGGAGACCTTGAACCAGCGTCCGTCCACACCGCTGAGTGTAACCTCATGCTCGGTCTGAGTCAGATCCAACGTGGCTTCTGCCTTCACGTTGTCGCTGTCCCAGTCCGTGTACACCTTGACGATGACTTCGCCGTCCTGCTCCTTGCCGAAGACGAAGTTGATGTACATGAGCACCTTGCGGGTCTCGCTGTTCCCCATCTCCGCCCACGGCGTCTCGTAGTAGACCGGCACGCCACCGATGCCCAGCGTTGCACTCGCAGGGATGGGAGCAGGCAGCGGTCGATCAAAGTGCACGATGTTGTCTTGGCACGACAGGATCGGGACTTCGCGTGTGGTGCCATCGGCATCCACATACGACGCTGTGACTCCGCGCCAGCCTTCCAGCGTGCGGTCCATCATCGTGGGGTACGCAGCGCGGAACCCGTAGCCGGTCACAGGATCAAACACCTGCAACACAGCCTTCCCGTAGATGGTTCCATAGAGCGTGTATTGCTGTCCACGCATAGCGAACGGCGTCTCTTCGCGATCCATCCAGACCACGAAGCCCTCTTCGGTGCCACCGACTAGGCGCTCCACGTTGTTGGACTTGGACTGCACGGAGGCCAGAGCCGTGACGTTGGGCAGGCGGTACAGGCTGTACACCGGCCCTTCGTCGGTCAGGTCTAGCGTGATACGGCGGGACTGCCGATCTTCTCCCAATCCCTTGAGCGACAGCGTGTACTGGTTCCGCTTGCGGTTCACGGCTGCGTACGCACGCACGAGAGCGCGGCTGTCAACGTCGTCCTGCACGAACGTACTGACGTTGTCGCCAATGTACTGCGGCTCGGCGAGGTTCGTGACGCCTCTACGCATGCAGACTTGGAGTCCACGGTCGGACATGAAGAACAGCAGGTTGTCCTTCGCCAGCATGGTCGGGTGCGCGATGCAGCCAACGCCAGACGAGATCAAGTCCGGCACCGCGAAGTTGTCGCCTGCAAAGTCTACGGAGGCTAGGGCGCGGCGCTTGGCAGCGACGAAGAACCCGTCGAACTCGCACATGCCGGTGATCCTGTCGCCGTTGCCGCCTTGGATGCGGAACGTCTTGAGGAAGTCCACGGCACCAGGCAAGCCCACACGCGAGGGCGAGATGCCGTCTGGCTGCACAGCGAGTGCACCGTACAGCATGCGGCTCTTGCTCGAGGCAACTAGGTCGCAACGCGGCGGCTCGTAGTTGTTGAACTCCAGCGGGGGGCCAAGGACGATCTGGTCGTCAGGCACCTCGATTGAGTAGCGCCCAGTTCCGTTGGCCAGCTTGGCTACGCGGTACAGGGTTCCGGCATTGCCGTCAGCCACGCTGCAATACACCCAGACCTCGCAGCCCTTCGGCCCAGTCGGGATGTTGGTCAGCGTGATGATGATCGGGCCAGCGTCGTTCGATACGTCGTTGCCGGCGGGGTCGACCTCAAGGATGGGCGAGGCGTTACCCACCACTCCTTGGATCGGATCATA
>Ga0102914_1000045_pt1 | contig 15257 bp, 14 predicted proteins | sample Colrivmeta1561A3_FD_78198 | JGI IMG/M metagenome (GOLD analysis project Ga0102914, IMG submission 78198) | Estuarine microbial communities from the Columbia River estuary - metaG 1561A-3 | ecosystem: Environmental > Aquatic > Marine > Intertidal zone > Estuary | place: USA: Columbia River...
ACTGCCTGCGTCAAGGGCGCTAGTGGTCGCTCTTTTTATGTGGCCGCGAGCTTGGCCACAATTGAAATGACTGAAAAAGCACTGCAAAAATCTGATGGCACTGCACTGACCAACAAAGATAAATTAGCGGTGATTGCCGCCGAAACAGTCACGACTTTGCCTGTATTTACGTACTATCGCATGCGTATGGAGGGCTTAGATCGCAAAACAATTTTGCGAACAATGCCAAAACGCTTTACACCCGCTGGCGTTGCGGCTTATACCGCTGCGAATGTAGCTGCGCTAACGCTACCGATATTTTTTGCCCCCCCCTTGGAAAAGGCTCTATGCCAACAAGCGAATATGTCGAATCCAGCAGCGGGCCTAACGGCAGTTGGGGTGAGTTCTGGCTTAACAGCGGTTCTATTGAACATGCGCAATGTCGCATTGAAGGGCAATCCCAGAAAAGGGCTCACCCCCGCGTTGCTTCGTGATATTGGCTACGGTCTGGCACTAAGAGAAGTGAGCGACTCCCATAAAAAATCAGAAATCACTCAAAACCCTACAAGCTAACAATCAATGCACTAAACAACATAAGCGTGTTCGATACATCCCGCGACATCGACCTGCACGCTCAATACACAACCGGATAAAGGATGCTGCGCAAGCTCTGTTACAGAACGATGATGGCATGCGCTGGTAATATAAAGTGTACGCAAATCTGCGCCGCCAAAGGCGATCATGGTGGGGCAGCGCACTGGCAAGTGAATCTCTCGCAATAATTCTCCGGAAGGAGAAAAGCGAACAATACGCCCCCCCTCGAACATGGCGCACCAATACGCGCCCTCGCTATCCACGGCAGCGCCATCCGGCCTTCCACCATAATTGTGTAATTTATCGGTAGAAAATTGGTGGAATAAACGTCCCTCGCCAAGCTGCCCACGTTCCAGATCGAATGGATAAGCTGTAATACGGTGTGCAGTCGTATCCGCGTGATACAGCGTGCGATGATCTTGACTGAATGCGATACCATTCGATACCGTGACACGCTTGCCAGTATCACGAATCTGTCCTCGTTCCAGGCAAAATAATCCGCCCAACGCTTGATCACGCGGCTCATAGAGCGTCCCAACCCAAAGACGTCCAAATGCATCGCAACGCCCATCATTAAAACGCATTTTTTTCGTGTCATACGGTGCTTCAGCGATCATGCTAAGAGCACCACCTTCCGTATCCAATATGACTATGCCTGATCGCATCGCAATTAAAACATCAGTGGATGCGCAGGGGACTATACATCCAGGTTCTGAGGGGAGATCCCATTGCTGATGCTGTTGACTTTGTGGATGAAATCGATGCACAGCCTTACCAACGATGTCCACCCAATATAATGATGCTTGCTCTGGGTGCCAAAACGGGCTTTCGCCCACTTGCATAGGCCGTGCAAACACAGAAGAAATTGTATTATTCGACATGGCATTTACGCTTTAAGATATTCAGACAATGTTGCACTCCCTACACTGAACACATACGATGAATCGACTATTTTTTCTGCTGCCACTATTCTTGTCCATGCTTGGGTGCGTGCATCAACCTTCGGCAAAATTCAATACATCACATGACAGCCATAATTTACCAATGGATGCGATTGAACAATTTTCATCAGCATCCACTGACCGAATATTGCGCTATTGGACGCCTCTCGTTATTTTTCATGACAAGAAACCAACCCAATACAACATCGTTATAGAAAAAGATATCGCTGTCTTACATGCTTTCGCTGACGAAGCATCTTCAGGTTTGACACACAATATCAGTATCGACCCATTCGCCAAACCTTGGCTCCATTGGAGATGGAAAATTGGTCGCATTGTCGAAACTTCTGATAAGACGCACAAATCAACCGAAGACTCACCAGCACGCATCATCCTTGGATTTGACGGCGACAAAGAGACCTTATCATTTGCTGATCAGATCTTATTCGAGACCGCCAAGGTTCTCACTGGCCACGACTTTCCCTACGCAACATTAATGTATATTTGGGACAAGAGCGCACCTGTTGGCACTATTATGACAAGTCGTCGCAGTAGCCGTATCAAGATGATCGTCGTCGCCAACGGCGAAAATGACATTGCAACTTGGCAGTCTTTTGCGCGCAACATCACCGATGATTTTGAAAAAGCATTTGGCGAAAAGCCAAACAAGTTAATTGGTGTCGGCGTACTAACCGACACTGATAATTTGGGTGAACGTGTTGAAAGCTGGTACGGCGATATTCATTTACAACAACAAGGGAATAATTGACCTCAAGCGACCTTCTCACAAATAAGGAGCACGCGGCACAAACCTGATCGCATCAATCAATTACTAGGCAAGTAAGCCTCAGCTAAACGCACCCAATAACTTGCGCCAATCGGCAATAAATCGTCATTAAAATCATAACTAGGATTGTGCAAGTTACACGGCCCAAGGCCATGCCCATGACTGCGATGTGCGCCTTCACCATTGCCAATAAACACATAACATCCAGGTTTTTGCTGCAACATGTAAGCAAAATCTTCCGCCCCCATCGTTGGTTCAACGTGAGCGTTGACATTGCTCTCCCCAACCAAGGCTTGCATTACCTCGACTGCAAATGCTGTTTCTTGAGGGTGATTTATGAGTGATGGGTAATTGCGCTTAAAGTGAAATTCGACATCTGCATCAAATGCCGCCGCAGTATGGCGTGCTATGTCGTGCATTCGCTGCTCCATCAAATCTAGAATATCGGTCGTGAAAGTGCGCACTGTTCCAATAAGGGTAGCTTCGTCTGGAATCACATTGGTTGCACTACCAGAGTGAATTTGTGTAATCGACAGCACGGCCGATGCAACCGGACTCACGTTACGAGCAACGATGGTCTGCCAACTTTGCGCTATCTGGATCGCAACCATGATGGGGTCAATGCTTTTATGGGGTTGTGCAGCATGCGCACCCTTACCGCGAACAATGACTTTAAACTCGTTACTGGATGCCATCATTGGCCCTGGTGTCACAGCAAAACTGCCCGCAGCCAGTCCAGGCCAATTATGCATCCCAAATACGGCCTGCATCGGACACTGCTGGAACAACCCATCTTCCATCATGCGTTTTGCGCCACCGCCGCCTTCTTCCGCAGGTTGAAAAATGACATAGATGGTACCGTCAAAATTGCGATGGCGCTGCAAATAATGTGCTGCGCCTAACAGCATTGCTGTGTGTCCATCATGACCGCATGCGTGCATTTTTCCGGCATGTTTAGAAGTATGGGGAAATGTATTAGACTCTTGCATCGGCAATGCATCCATATCAGCACGCAAACCAATTGCACGATCACTCGACCCATTTTTAATGATGCCTACTACGCCCGTCACACCCAAACCACGCAGCAACGGAATGCCCCATTCCGTCAATTTTTGCGCAACAACTTCTGAAGTGCGCACCTCCTCATAGCTCAGCTCTGGATGTGCGTGAATATCACGGCGAATGTGTTGTAGTTCTGTTTGAAACTCGACAATCGGATCAATCAACTTCATTATTCTCTCCATACTGATTACAGGTGCGACAGATTTGTATTTCACGCTACGCAAAGGATTCGAATTTATGCTGTACCGATTCATTTCTCTTGGATTTGTTTTGATGCTCTTCGGATGTGCTCAAATCAACTACTATGCACAAGCGGTACATGGTGGCTTTACCTTAATTGCGGATGCAAAACCAATCGATGACTGGTTGTCCGATCCCAATACCAACATCCGACTCAAGAACAAACTCGAAAAAGCAAAGCAAATACGCGACTTCGCCACACACGAATTAAGCTTACCTGATAACCACACTTATAAAAGCTATACCGATTTAAAACGCCCCTACGCCCTTTGGAATATCGTGGCGACACCCGCATTATCAATGAAGCCAATGCAATGGTGCTTCCCGATTGCGGGCTGTGTCAACTATCGAGGCTATTACAACAAAGAGGAAGCGGACCAATTCGCCACAAATCTGCAGCAAGAGGGGCTGGATGTTCGCGTGATTGGTGTGCCAGCGTATTCAACACTTGGGTGGTTAAACGACCCAATCTTATCAACATTTATTCACTATCCAGAACCTGAATTAGCGCGACTCATGTTTCATGAACTTGCACACCAAATTGCTTATGCACCTGGCGACTCGCCATTTAACGAAGCCTTTGCAACGATGGTAGAAGAAGTGGGCGTTGAGATGTGGCTGGCAAAATATGGCGATAATACGCACAGACAAATACATGCAGAACAAGAAGGTCGCAAACGTAGTTTTTTAGTGCTATTAATGAAATACCGATTTCTACTTGAAAATAATTACGCAAGTAGCGCCAATGACGATGCAAAACTACAAAAAAAACGCATCATCTTTCAACAATTGCGCGATGAATATCAAATACTCAAATCTAGCTGGGGAGGTTATACAGGTTATGACAAATGGTTCTCATCGCCTCTTTCTAACGCGCACCTCGCATCAGTGGCCACCTATCATGATTTTGTCCCTGGATTCCGTGCGCTACTTGCGCAAGAAAAATCTCTACCACGCTTTTATGATGCAGTACGGTCTTTGACTGCACTCGATCAAAACGCTCGTCATCAGCAATTAACGATGCTTACATCGCAAGCAACTCAACTCAGCCTACAAGACGCAGGAGCAAGTAAAAATGCATACATGCCATCAATGCATGCCCGATAGCGCCGAAAAAAATGATGCAAAGTACTTGCGTGCACCTCCTCTGACCGATAGCATACGGTAAGTTTAGCGTGCCATGCGCAGACATCAATGACAGTGGGAGACAAAAAATGGAAAGATTTTGGCTCAAATCCTATCCCAGCGGCGTACCTGCTGATATCGATTACTCACGGTATCAATCATTGGCACATCTCTTCGAAGAATCATTTAAGAAATTTGCTGATCGCAAAGCTTATGCGTGCATGGGTGCATTTCTGACCTATGATCAAGTCAATCAATTGTCCATACGCTTAGGCGCTTGGCTACAAAGCAAAGGCTTACAAAAAGGCGCGCGTGTCGCCATCATGATGCCCAACGTGTTGCAATACCCAATTGCTATCGCTGCAATTCTGCGTGCCGGTTATACCGTGGTCAACGTGAACCCACTCTACACACCGCGTGAACTGGAACATCAACTCAAGGACTCTGGCTCAGAAGCGATCATTATTCTAGAAAATTTTGCATCAACACTTGAGAAGGTCATCAGCAAAACCGATATAAAGAATGTCATTGTTGCCAGTATGGGTGATTTACTCGGATTTGTGAAAGGTGGCATCGTCAACTTCGTTGTACGCAATCTGAAAAAATTAGTACCCGAGTTTTCTCTGCCAAATGCAATTCGTTTCAATGAAGCCATTGCCGAAGCTTCCAACATGCGTTTGAAGCAGGTAACGATTGGGCATGAGGATGTCGCCTTTTTACAGTACACAGGCGGGACTACCGGTGTATCCAAAGGCGCCACACTGCTCCACAGAAATGTATTGGCCAACACCCTCCAGTGCGATGAATGGCTACAACCCGCTCTGGTAAAACCGCCAAAAGTTGATCAATTAATTATCGTATGCGCATTACCGCTTTATCATATTTTCGCCTTAACAGCTTGCAATCTTCTGGGTACACGTTGTGGCGCAATGAACCTTTTGATTCCCAATCCACGCGACATTCCTGGCTTTGTAAAAGAGCTGACCAAATACAAATTCAACCTCTTCCCTGCCGTCAATACTCTGTTCAATGGCCTACTCAATAATGAAGATTTTAGTAAGCTCGACTTTTCCTCACTCAAAGTCAGCAACGGTGGCGGAAGCGCAGTGCAAAAAGCTGTCGCGGACAAATGGTTGAAAGTGACGGGGAGTGTCATTTCAGAAGGGTATGGCTTGTCTGAAACATCGCCCATGGCAACCTGCAATATCGCCAACATTAGCGAGTTCACTTGCACAATCGGATTACCAGTATGTTCTACTGAAATCGCTATTTTGGATGACGATGGTAACGAGGTTCCTCTTGGTCAAGCAGGTGAAATTGCCATTCGTGGACCGCAAGTCATGGCAGGCTATTGGCAACGGCCAGATGAAACAGCGAAGGTTATGACGCCCGATGGATTTTTTAAATCTGGTGACATCGGCATCATGGACGAAAATGGCTTTGTCAAAATCGTAGATCGTAAAAAGGACATGATTTTGGTATCGGGTTTTAACGTCTACCCCAACGAAATCGAAGGCGTGATCGCAACACATCCAAGCGTACTCGAATGTGCGTGCGTCGGCGTGGAGGATGAACACACGGGCGAAGCAGTGAAACTATTTGTGGTACGGAAGGATCCAACGCTGACGGTTGAAATCCTCATGAATTACTGCAAAGATCAATTCACTGGGTATAAAAAACCGAAATACATTGAGTTCCGTGACGATCTACCAAAAACCAACGTAGGAAAAATTCTCAGGCGCGCTCTACGAGATGAGAAAAAACCGACTTAATGTCAGCCAAAATTGCCCTAGCGAGCCATCCACATCATATCTTTGAGGTCCAGTAGTACATGCCACGATAACGACATCGTTGAAATCATTATTTATTTGTTGATGTTATAGCTCTTCTAGCGACGTTAATCTAAAGCTGGCAATTGGCGAGGTTTGCGCTCAGCGTCGGTCGCGACATAGGTCAGCGTTGCCTCTGTCACCTTGACAACATCTACCTGCAAACGACTACGCTCGGCATAGACCTCGACGTTTACTGTAATTGAAGTATTTCCCACTTTAACGATCGTTGCGTAAAACGATAACAGGTCGCCCACAAACACAGGCTGTTTAAACAAAAAGGAATTGACAGCAATGGTAGCGACGCGTCCGTTCGCACGTCGTACTGCAGGTAAAGAACCTGCAATATCCACCTGCGCCATGATCCAGCCGCCAAAAACGTCGCCATGTACATTGGCATCTGCAGGCATTGGCACCACGCGTAGTTGCGGCATGCCATCAGGTAATTTTGTTTGCTCTTTCTGTGTCATCGTTCTCTCCATTTGAATGTTTGGAAACCGCTACAATCAACCGCCAATGCCAAAATCAAAATACACACCCTTACTAAGTCACTATGCGCCACTTCTCTGCCCCCTCTCATGAACCTGCTGCCAATCAAGCCACTCGTAATGACTGGGCAACAATAAAGACTCTACTCCCCTATCTGTGGGCATACAAATGGCGCGTTCTCATTGCGTTGTTTTTTTTGATAGGTGCCAAATTGGCCAATGTGGGCGTACCTATCGTGCTCAAGTCACTTGTTGATCATATGACCATTAGCCCAAACAACCCACAAGCCCTGCTAGTGCTTCCGATGAGCATTTTGATTGGCTATGGTGTTTTGCGTTTGTGTACCACCCTATTTACGGAACTACGTGAATTTGTCTTTGCAAAAGTAACCCAACGGGCTGTTCGCACAATTGCTTTACGCGTATTCCGCCATTTGCATGCGCTCTCTTTGCGCTTTCACTTGAATCGACAAACAGGTGGCATGAGTCGTGATATTGAACGCGGGACGCGTGGCATTTCTTCACTTGTCTCTTATACTTTGTTTAGTATTTTACCAACATTGATCGAAATTACTTTGGTCATCGCCTATTTAGTATTTCATTACGATATTTGGTTTTCTATCATCACAATTGCAGCTTTAGTTGTCTATATTGTATATACAATTGCCGTCACCGAATGGCGCACCAACTTTCGGCGCACGATGAATGATCTAGATTCAAAGGCAAACACAAAGGCCATCGATTCTTTACTTAATTATGAAACAGTCAAATATTTCAGCAATGAAGATTACGAAGCGCGTCGCTACGATGAAGGCTTGCAACACTACGAAGCAGCCGCAGTAAAATCACAGACCTCTCTTTCGATCTTAAATACCGGCCAATCAACCATCATTGCACTTGCCGTCACACTCATTCTTTGGCGGGCAACACAGGGCGTCATTGATGGCACTATGACTTTAGGTGATTTGGTTCTAGTCAATGCTTTTATGATTCAGCTGTACATTCCCTTGAATTTCCTTGGCGTGCTATACCGCGAAATCAAACAAAGCCTTGCTGATATGGAGCGCTTGTTTGGCTTGCTGGATCAACATCGCGAAATCGCTGATTCGCCGCACGCAAAAGCCCTCGTTGCAAAGGGCGCGGAAGTCAAATTTTCGCATGTGGATTTTAGTTATGAATCCAAACGCCAAATCCTCTTCGATGTCGACTTTACGATTCCAGCAGGCACAACCACGGCCGTCGTCGGGCACAGCGGCTCCGGCAAGTCCACTTTATCACGCTTGCTATTTCGTTTTTACGACATCAACAATGGCAGTATCACTATTGATGGGCAAGATTTGCGCAATATGACGCAAGCCTCCTTACGACAAGCAATCGGGATCGTGCCACAAGACACTGTGCTTTTTAATGACACGATTGAATACAACATTGCCTACGGCAAGCCAGGCGCATCTAAAGAAGAAATCATTGCTGCGGCAAAATCCGCCTATATCCACGACTTCATTGAAACACTGCCTGAGGGCTATGCGACCCAAGTGGGTGAACGTGGATTGAAATTATCTGGCGGCGAAAAACAGCGCGTTGCTATCGCCAGAACATTACTCAAGAATCCCGCCATTCTTATTTTTGACGAAGCGACCTCTGCACTCGACTCGAAGGCTGAACAAGCAATTCAAGCACAGCTCAAAGAGATTGCACAAAACCGCACAACTCTTGTGATTGCGCACCGCTTATCGACCATTGCAGACGCTGCACAAATATTGGTGCTAGATCAAGGCCGCATTGTTGAGCGTGGAACGCACAACGAATTGCTGGGAAAAGATGGCGCTTATTCTCAGATGTGGATGCGACAACAAGCAAGACAAGAGGACGAGGTGATATCACCCGAATCGAATACTGTAAAAAGCAAGGCTTCAACCTAGAAACGGCAGTTGGACAGGTGGATTACCAGGTAAAAGTGAGGGGTCAACTGCCGTTTCTAGGTTGAAGTAATCATGCATCTCCCTAAGACGACAAGTGACGTCTATTTGTAGCCGTTGCCCAATACTCAGTGTTGCAAAATTTTGTTGAGAAAATCTTTAGTGCGTGGTTGACGTCCTTCTAAATTGCCAAAAAATTCCTCCTTAGAACAATCTTCTAAAATGTGCCCACCGACGTCAATAAATATTACGCGGTTAGCCACTTTACGCGCGAAACCCATTTCATGCGTCACCACCATCATGGTCATACCCTCTTTGGCGAGCGTTACCATCACATCAAGTACTTCACCCACCATTTCAGGGTCTAGTGCTGATGTTGGCTCGTCAAAAAGCATCGCGATGGGATCCATCGATAGCGCACGTGCAATTGCTACGCGTTGCTGCTGCCCACCCGACAATTGCCCGGGAAATTTGTCTTTATGTGCCATTAGACCGACACGATCCAGCATTTTTAAGCCACGCATTTTGGCTTCGTCGGCAGTTCGACCTAAGACTTTTATTTGCGCTATCGTCAAGTTATCGGTAACGGACAAATGGGGAAAAAGTTCAAAGCTTTGGAACACCATCCCCACTCTGGAGCGCAGTTTTGGCAAATCGGTATTGGCGTCATTTAACAATACCCCATCAACTTGAATGGTGCCTTGCTGAATTGGCTCAAGCCCGTTGACAGTCTTAATCAATGTCGACTTTCCGGAACCTGATGGGCCGCACACGACAACGACGTCACCCTTGTTGATGCTGACAGAACAATTATTGAGCACCTGAACAGAGCCATACCATTTTGATACATTGTGAAGTTCAATCATATTTTTTCCAATATCTAACGAACGATAGCAATCCTCATTTGGACACGCTTAGCGAGCCATGATAAAGAAAAACACATCACGAAGTAGGTCCCTGCTGCAATCAAATAAGCCTCTTCCGGGCGACCATAAATTTTGCCTGCGACAGAAAAACCCTTCAGCAAATCATAAGCACCAATGACATAAACAAGCGATGTGTCCTGAAACAATGCGATGGTTTGTGTCAGCAATATAGGCAGCATGTTACGCATTGCCTGTGGCAATACGACTAAACGCATATTTTGGCCATAAGTCATGCCGAGTGCCTGCCCTGCGAACACTTGGGCACGCGGTATTGATTGAATACCCGCCCTAACAATCTCACTAAAGTAGGCAGCCTCAAAGGCAACAAAAGTCATAATCGCCGATGTCTCTGCGCCAATGGGTGTACCAATAATTTGGGGGACTAACAGGTAAAACCAAAGCAGTACCATTGCAAGAGGAATGGAGCGCATACCATTCACATAGAAAGCTGCAGGTAGCATCAGCGCTTGTTTTCCTGAAAGTCGCATGAGAGCGAGGACTGTGCCAAACACGATACCCAACACTGTCGCTACAACAGTTAGATACACGCTAAACAATAGTCCCTTGACGATAAAATTTTGGACGATATCCCAGCTGACGAATGAAAAATCTAGACCCAGCATACTAGTGCCCTCCACCTGTGCCACCCGCTACTATAAAACCAGGAATTTGTATCTTTTTTTCAATCCAAGCGAACACTTTATAAACCGCAAATGCCGAAACCGCATAGAGAAGGGTGACGGCCATATAGATTTCGATTCCGCGCGATGTTTCCTCCTGCGCTTGCATGGCAAACATCGTCAGCTCGGAAATTGATACAGCAAATGCGACCGAAGTATTTTTCAACAGACTCATGGATTCGCTCGTCAGCGGTGGGAGAATAATGCGTAAGGTCATGGGCAAAATAACGTAACGGTAAGTTTGTAGCGTCGTAAAACCCATTGCCATACCTGCCAATCGCTGACCTTTAGGAAGCGACTGAATACCTGCGCGGACTTGCTCTGCTATACGTGCAGATGTAAAAAATCCCAATGCAAAAACTACCAGAACAAAACCAGGAAGCTTCTGAAACGGCGGGAAAATTTTAGGTATGACGAAATACCACAAAAACACCTGCACCAACAAAGGAATATTGCGAAACAATTCAACCCATGCATGAGCAAGTCGTACTAGCCAAGGATTGCTAGGCAATGTGCGCAACGTTCCCATGAATGATCCAAACAATACTGCCACAATCCAGGCAGTCCCCGCGACGGCCAAGGTACTCAACCATGCACTACACATCCACACAAGGTAGGTGCGCCCGCCACTACCATCGTCGCTCAGAAAAACCTGCCAATCTAATACCATCACACTCCCCCTTCTTGATCCGGCACGAATAACGGGCGCCTCTTCATACACCAACATTGCACCATTAATTCGCGTATGCACACAAAAAATCCCCTAGCAAGGGCTCATCGGACGATGTGTGCCAATTCAGCACGATCATATGATCCTAGATTCCTCTGTTGACCGCTCATTTTTGTCTGGCAAGCCGCATGAACATTGACCTGCTTTCGTTTAGTAAGCATCACCAATTGGGTGAGATCGCTACAAGTGCGATTGCACATTTTCCAGCCCTCTGGCGTTGAAGCGGAGGTTTCAGGCAACATGTTGCCTACCCGCAAAGGGTGTTTCCTTGCAAGGGGACACTCCCGCCCTACAAGACTACAGGTGTTGTTCCTGGAAGTGGAAGTGCAGTCCACGTCATCGTCACGTCTAGCCAAAAAGCCGGCAAATGCACACTCTCACCAGTCCAACAGAGGATTCTAGGATGATGATGATTTAAGTTGTAAACGAAAAAGAAAAAACCCCGCTAGCATTTTCCTCTAGCGGGGCGAGACTTCTCTTGAAATAAATGATTTATTTCTTAGCGTAGTCTTCCATTGGTTTTTCATTCAAGTTAGCCCAAGCTGACTTAATACTCTCACTGGCTGGAAGTCCTACCTTGGTGTTTTTTGGAGGGATAGGTTGCATAAACCATTTGTCATACAGTTTGGCTAACTCACCTGATTTTGCAAGTCCTGCGATGGTGTCATTGGCGAGCTTCTTCAATGCAGGATCATCCTTACGCATCATGATGGCAATAGGCTCAACGGAAAGCACCTCACCTACGATCTTAAAGTCTGCAGGGTTTTTTGCATTAGCGATATTGCCAGCCAAAATAGACCCATCCATCACAAATGCATCTACTCTGCCCGATTCAAGCAACAAAAAACTCTCAGCATGATCCTTGCCAAAAGTTTCCTTAAAATCTACTCCAGTTGCGCGCTCATGCTTACGCAAGGTTTGCACCGATGTCGTGCCCGTAGTGGTCGCCACATTTTTATCATTGAGTTGAGCAATCGATGTAATACCTGAATTGGCTTTAACTGCGATACGTACTTCTTCAACAAAAGTGGTGTAGGCAAAAGCGACGTCTTTTTGACGCGTTGCATTATTCGTCGTCGATCCACATTCAATATCAACAGTACCGTTGGTGACTAATGGAATACGATTTTGTGATGTGACTGTCTGGTAGTTAACAGTTAATTTTTTGCCGACTGCTTTTTCAAGACTAGTCACAATATGCTGGCAAATCTCTACGTGATAACCAGCATACTTTCCATTACCTAATGTATAAGAAAGTGCCCCTGACGAGTCGCGCACTCCCATAGTCACCACGCCTGAAGATTTTACTTTCGCAATGGTATCTGTGGTTTGCGCAAGTGCGCTCGAGGACATTGCGATTGCGACGACTACAGACAATAATGATTTTTTCATTTGATTTTCCTTTGGAGTTAAACATGCACAAATCCATGCACAAATTTGCGACTTACCTAAAACTACCCAAACAAAGCGCACCACCAAGGAAGTACTCTAATGTCAGGGAGTTTTGCGTAATTTACATTCAAAAAATGGTCCTTCTTTTTTTCGCGCAGCGACGTAAAATATGTATCAAAATTTCAGGGCTCTGCACAGCGTATTTCTAGGCGATAACATCATGCGTTATATGCTTTATTGGTTGAATAATCACGCCCTTTGAAGCATGAAAAAATTGTTCAGAACCATAGCATGGTTCCGCATTAGAAACTAGTCATCCCCAGTAATCCTGATACGTTGCAACAAAGACCTGTTCGTTCTCAACAACGAACTTGTTTTTATTTGGTTGGCATCCCTCATAAGTGCAATTAAAAAATATTGCCTTACTCAACTTATTTTTCTACCAAAACTGCATGACATGCACAGCAGGTAAAATAGCCACACTCTGAAAAAAGGGACGTCATGCAAAATCAAATCGATCCAAAATCCACCGTTAGCATCACATTGACACGGCCCGACGACTGGCACCTTCACTTACGCGATGGCTCAGTCTTGACCAGTGTTTTGCCCCATAGCGCCCGCCAATTTGGTCGCGCCATTGTTATGCCCAACCTCAAACCACCTGTAACGACAACTTTGCAAGCTTCCGCGTATCGCGACCGAATTTTGGCTGCATTACCAGGAGACGTTTTGTTTGAGCCTTTAATGGTGTTGTACCTAACAAACAATACGCCTCCCGATGAAATCCGCCGAGCAAAAGACAGCGGTTTCGTCCACGCCGTTAAATTGTATCCAGCAGGTGCGACCACCAATTCTGACGCTGGCGTCACCGATCTGCGCCATTGCTACAAAACGCTTGAAGTCATGCAAGAAGTGGGGATGCCATTTTTAGTGCATGGTGAAGTGACTGATCCCGAAGTCGATATCTTTGATCGTGAAGCCGTGTTCATTGATCGCGTCATGCAGCCTTTGCGTCGCGATATGCCAGCTTTAAAAATCGTGTTTGAACACATCACCACCAAGCACGCTACAGAGTACGTGGCCGATGCAGATCAACATGTAGGCGCGACCATCACTGCGCATCATTTGCTCTATAACCGTAATGAAATTTTTAAGGGTGGGATTCGCCCCCACTATTACTGTCTTCCTGTTTTAAAACGCGAAGAGCATCGCCAAGCCTTGGTCAAAGCCGCGACTTCCGGCAATGCAAAGTTCTTCCTCGGCACTGACTCTGCACCACACGCAAAAGGATTGAAAGAACACGCCTGCGGCTGCGCCGGTTGCTACACTGCGCTACATGCAATGGAGCTCTACGCCCAAGCTTTTGAAAATGCCAATGCGCTAGACAAATTAGAAGCATTTGCTAGTTTTAATGGCCCAGCTTTTTATGCATTGCCGCGCAATAAGGGCACCATCACTTTGCAGCGCGAATCTTGGACAGTACCCACCGAACTACCCTTTGGCGAGTCGAGCATCGTGCCACTTAATGGCGGCGAGACGATTGGCTGGAAAATGGTCTGAGTGCACCAAGCAGCCTGATCGAACAATTTCCTTATGAGCGCGCCATTCTTGCATCAGATTGACTGGCAACGGCCGTGGCTAGCAGTCATACGCCACGCTGCTGATCCAATTATTAGCGCAGTAGACTGGTGCGACGCGCTCAATGAAGCAGCATCGGCCATCTACTTACGCAACCATCGGGACTTACCGATTCAGTTTGTTCCACAATCTGATTTGCCAGAAGGCTACGCATATGAAGCCTTCATCAGTGATACCGGCGGCGTACCAACACGAGACAATCTCCACGATTTTTTTAATGCGCTCGTATGGTTAACGTTTCCACGTATCAAAGTGCAACTCAACGCATTACAAGCTGCAGCCATTTTCAAATCACTGCAAACATCACCGATGATAGGCGCACACCGCGGCAAGCTGCGTGATGGTGCTACGATCTTCGATGAAAATGCTGCACTGCTCGTCACATCTGATGCAACGTTAATTAATGCTTTACGCGAGCATCAATGGGAGGAAGTTTTTCTTGCACGTCGTGATGTATTCGGAACAACTGCGGAAGTCTATTTATTCGGCCATGCACTCATGGAAAAACTGGTTTCTCCCTTCAAGGCGATCACCGCGCACGTGTGGATGGTCGTGGTGGAACCTGATTTTTTCTCTCTCACCAAAGATACCAAATTAGCTTGGATTGACGCTGCCGTTGCGCAACAATTAGCCAATGGATTAGCAACCTCAGATTTTTCACCACTACCTGTGTTGGGCGTACCTGGCTGGTGGGAGCAGCAAAATCAAGCATTCTACGATGATGCGAGCGTGTTTCGACCAAAGAGACGTTAACAAAAGACGTAACATGAACACCCATGTTCCGAGAAAGTGCGTGCACACGCGTTCTTGTGGGACAGTCGAGTTATCAGCGCAGATTAGATATTTTCATGAGCACGGTATAGGGAATACGTCAGTCGGTTGCCATATTGACTTGGCAACTGCTTCGTAGCTTTATCCAGCGCATGG
>Ga0102914_1000049_pt1 | contig 14818 bp, 8 predicted proteins | sample Colrivmeta1561A3_FD_78198 | JGI IMG/M metagenome (GOLD analysis project Ga0102914, IMG submission 78198) | Estuarine microbial communities from the Columbia River estuary - metaG 1561A-3 | ecosystem: Environmental > Aquatic > Marine > Intertidal zone > Estuary | place: USA: Columbia River Estuary...
CTCTCGGAAAACTTGTTGATCAAGAAGGGGCTAATTATGACAGTGACAGCAGCCAAAAGGACAAGGACGAGGACACGAATGAGGACGAGGACGAGGACAAGGACAAGGACGAGGACAACCATGGCAGCCAAGATGATATGCATGAGGACAACGAAGATGACCAGGACAATTACAACGACAAGGACAACGTTGGAGGCGGCACCGACAACAGAGAAAAAGGTGGTGGTGGTCGTGGTAATCAGCAGGGGAAAGGGCGTGGTCGTGGTAATCAGCAGGGGAAAGGGCGTGGTCGTGGTAATCAGCAGGGGGAACCTCCCCCCCAAAAAAATTCGAAGAAGGGGAAGGGACACCTGGGAGGGAGTGACAAAGTGACAAATCTCCCAACTGACAATGGAGAAGCCGAGGAGGGCGAGGTTGAGGATAGATTCAGTGAAGAAGATACTTCCAGTGAAGAAGAGGATACTGATGCGAATCAATCTAACATATCAACAGAGTCGAACAAGCTCAGTGGACCCCAATCCAGACAGTTCGCAATGTACCTTCGCATCATTACATCTCCCCTTTTTTCGCAATTTCTTGATCAATCTAATGAATCATCTCAAATTGCCAAACATATTGTTGAATATGAGACCCACATCCATTCCAACGACATATGTCAGGTGTCAAGCTGCAACAGCAAACATGCGAAGTATTCACGTCTGTGTGAACACCACCAGTACCAATTCATTCATAGAAACATGATTGATCAATTTGCTCGAACTAATCTCCAACAGCTAGTTGCCTCAGCACCCGATGGTAGGAGTCATGCCCAACAAAATGCATTAAGCAGGACAAATTTTCCCGAGGACGCAATCCAACGTGAAGATGAAGATTATGTTCATCCCAATTCTCAAACAATACGTCCAAGAAACCCGTTCATTTCGGACGTGGCAGCATGTTTCGAGGATTATGGTCATCGCGATGCACATGACAATGGTTCTGCAGATGATGGTCACGATGGTGCACAGGCCAATTTTCAGGGTCAAAATTTCCATCAGTTAGATGGTCAAATTCTCCATCAGTTGCTAACTAACAATGAAGGAGATACCACCTTAGAAGATCTATTTTTTAACTCAACATTAGGTGATGATGAGATAGTATTCAATAATAGTGATGATGATGGTGGTAATGATGGTGATGGTGCTGCTGGCTGTGAGGGTGATGGTGATGGTAAGGAGCATACCTAATTTCATAGAATGATCATTCCTATTTTTTTTTTAGATATCAAAAAGGCATTCATAATTTTTGAATGTGATACTCTTATATTTTTTCTCAAAAAAGCAGATCCTCACCAGGGTGGAGATGTCATCTCCATTCGGTCTTCCAACTATTGCCCAGACCGCTTGGCAGAAGCATTCGTGAAAAAGGGTACTGTTTTCGTAGACTCGTCATGCCACTACTTCAACTGGCATGCTTTGGGGAATCAATGTGGCCTGTGCTTCAATGCTGTTCCTCCAAACATATCTTTCCTTCTTGGACCACTTTGCGCTGAGTCACACCCTCAACAAACAGAGGAGAACTAACTGAGGAGGAGGAGGAATGTGATAAATCTTTCCTGAGAATTTTCTGAATTTACCTATCTAGGTAGTCATTTTTTTTAGGACACGCATGACCTCTTGCCGCCAATTCACAAATATCTACCTACTCACTTTTTGTACTCGTAAGTTCTCAGCTACCATCACAAATCCTTGTTCACAGATAATATGTGTCATAATTTTCATGATTCGGTATAGCTAACTTCTTTTTGGTGATGAATTTTGAGTTCATGGATATAATAGACATTGAGGCATGGCTTTGCCCTTGCCTCAGTCTTCACCTCTGTGCAGATTTAGACTCCAGTCGTCCAATTACATTGGCATGTCCCGTCAACATGAGGCGTTTAACCTTAACCAGGTTTGGACACAAATGCACACATCCAGACAATGATGGAAATCTCCTTTACCAGATGAGACGGGAGGAAAAGAACTCAATCCCCTCATGCCTCAGCGGCGGTTTTATTTTGGTTTTCACTTCCTATTCCAACAACGAAACCACCATCAATAATGTCATGGTCCCTATAGATCGCATCGAACAAGACATCACATCTTCTACTGATGTGGCAACGGAATTGACAAAAGCAATTCTTCTTGATGCAATCAAGTGGTTGAAGTCTAGTACCGAAGAATTATCATCAGACGACAAAGCTTTGGACTGGGAAGGATTGCTGAAGTTATATTTGAAAACATTGAGCGATAAGATTCGTTGTCTGCATCATCCCTCTCATGGGTATTTTGAGCAAAAAAAAGTTGTTAATACTATGCGTCAGTTCATACGGGACCGCACTTGGTCGGAATCTAATGATGCTGTTTTCAATCTGCTACAACATATGGATGAATTTTTGGAAGAGGGAAAGATTGATTTCAGCAGATTATGCACACAAGCTCGGCGTTTTATATACAAACGCATCGCAAGACAAACCAAGGTGGTTGCGCATATACTTGATGGAAATCACCGCATTGCAGCCCTTGAATTCGCTTTGGGAGCGCATTCTTACTCCAATATCAACAACTCACCTGACAAATATTTGTCTACATATGTCCGAAATCTCCCTCATGCAGAGACTAAAATCACCTTAAGAGTAATAGTACTGCCCCCCGGGCCACTCAAGGAAACATTTGCCATCAATATGAGGGAAATCTCTGCCAAAGCTCAGGTAGCAGTGGGCAGGATGAAGCCCCATGGGAGTAAGATTTTTTATTCTATCATGATAGAAAAAATGAGGGAATCCTGTAAACGTGAAAACATGCATTATTTGTTGGGCAGTAATGATGAGATCAGTGAAGACACCATTCAACTACACATCGAATCTTGTGCACAAATCATATTGGCGATAATTGAAAAAAATGCTGGTTTGTATAGTCACATGGTCGGTGACATGGAACTTAAAAAAGGGCTTAAAAAGAAACTGGAGGATGGTATGGATCTCTTTAAAACGAAGGAAAAAAAAGATATACTTATCATTGGGATTCGGGCTACACCTCCGTTTACAAAACCTTCCTGGCAACCCAGGACTTTCACAAACCAACTAGATACCATAGTGGATTCCCTGCCGCATTATTCGAGCTAATACAGGTGCTTCTTTGGACAAGAATATCCCAAGATTGCGACAATCTATTGTACAGGTTCTTCCAACATTCAAACCCATCGACAATGCAATTAAGTGCCGGTAGTGTTGACCAAGAAGCCAAATGGGTCACATGCATGATTACCACTGTTGGAACTAGTGTCTACTATTCGAATGCCGTCCTGGTCCTCAAGAAAAAGAAGAAAAAGAGACAAGATCCCTGTCTTGTTCCCAAACTTATCAGCAGCGCTGTTTCTATAACAACTCAATTTTTTTCCATGAGGGGAATCGATCCAATCCTCCCAGAATGGTTCGTTGCAGTTTCTGACAAACTGGAGAACTGGGAACAACACGAAGATATGAAGAAGACATGTTTGGGAATTCTCCAAAACAATGGAAACGACAATACGACCTCAAATGTTGTTGGTGGTAAGGGTCTGGGTCTTCCAAAAGATTACCTTACATTCATAGTACTGGCATTCGCATTGCACTTGCAAAATGTCATCTTTGAGAAGACTGGGGGGAGATCTCGCATGAAGATTACAGCAGAAATGGTCAATAATGAGAGTGAGGTCATTATTGGAAAAGAACATTTAGTTCAAATTTCTGATAATGAGCAGTCTCTATGGACTACCAGGATAGACGAATTTGAGGAAATTATTAGTGCGGAGAATTCCTCCATGACATTTTTATGTCTGAAATCAAGTCTAAACAAATTTTCAAAAACAAAAGAGTCAAAATCAAGGAATGAAGTTGAACATCTGACAGAAGAACCCCCAGTTCAATTGGACCCTCCTGATGGATATGAGTACAGTTTATCCTCGCGAATAGTGAAAGAAATGAAACAAAATGACCAGTCATCTTTCAGTCAATGGCTGATTAGGCTACTGACTACTCTTGATGAAGGTCATCCATATTATGATGAGGCAAAAGATTTGCTAGAGATTCTAGGAATAATCGACCATCAACTTTTTGAAGATGTTTATGTGGAAGGTATTGATGAAGACGAATAAGAAAAAAGAAGAGGAAGTGAGTTGAGACATAATTTTTTGTTTAATGAGAGATGATAGAGATTGTATCCAAAAGCATAATAAGAAGATTCCACCTAGTTGGCACAGTTTACTCTCTCTCATAATTTTTATTAACTCATTTTTCCCTCTCTTCTTGAGAATTCTGTTTCCAACTCTCTCATAATTTTTCCCGAAACTCATTTTTTTCAATCAAGTATGTTCCACAATTATTACATCATAGTATACTATGAGCCCCTGTTCAACTTGCCACAATCTGACTTAAATTTTTTCTGTTTTCTTACCATATTTTATCAACAGAGAGAAATGATAGGAGATGGCTATCATAACAAGAACAAGTGTTGTTGATAACCCAACTGCTAAAACTACTTCCAAAAATAATCCAGCAACTCTGGTTAGTGCTTTATGTAGAATAATACAAACCAAACCAGGTTGCCAATATTTCCTGGACAATCCTGATGTCATTGAGGCAATCAAAAGAAATGACCCTAAGACATTGACTGAAATGACACACTCTTTCATTCAAAATGCTCTTGGTCAAATCGAGTTGCTGATCGAAGAACACACAAGAAGTACTATACCGGAATTTTTTTCAAGTTGGACAAGGAAACAAATGAGGAACAATTTTGGCCACTTAACGGTTTGTGCTGACTGTTCTGACTACTCCTTTGACGAAAAAGTTGGACTACGAGAACAGTTATTGATCACCTTTCAACTGATGCTTTGGTCATGCATGAGCAAAGAGATCTTCAACTGCATTGTCACGAATTTGAGAGAATTCCACCCCATTCGATTCTGGTCCTGTTTGCATTGTGTAACCAACTCTGTTTCCGGGACTGTGAGGTGTACTTATAACATATACGCCACACCCCATGAAATGGAACACCCTTGTGAGGTGTTATTGCTGGCCTCCTCCATATATCACATTTTTGCAGCTTTTGGGCTGCTAGTCAAAGAATTCAGACACATCATACCATCTCCCAAATTATCTACAATCAATTATGGTTCTCCACCAAAGATCATGGATCAACGGTTCAAACTAGCCACTAAGTTCTATTTAGCTTATCTCAAGGGAATGACAAAATCCTATTCCATTTTACCTAGAACTGGGAAGGAATATAGTTTGGATTTTTTTGTGGAGGAACTTGGTACCCATTCAAACTCATGGAATGTGCACTCCCACATAATTATGTGTATTTCAAGTTGGCGCACAATAAAAATTCATGACAATCAAATACAAACTAAGAACAGGTTTATTAGGGAGTATGTCACTGACCTCTCTAGGTTGAAGAGGAAATGCAGGTGAGTTTTACCCACACACATTTATTTGTACAATTATTATTTAGACCATTTTCAAATTGAATACAACATCTGTTCAGAGAACACCAAGCAGTTGTTGCACTAAAGAAGCAGGTTAGGAATTGGTATGTGGAGGAGGAGGGAAGAGGCATTTTTTACTATCCCCTGTACAGTGGATGGGAATTTCCAAAATACCCATATTTTTTTAACAAGCCTGCTCATGCTGCATGTTGGGCAATTTCTCGTTTCAAGAGAGACGGGTTAGGTATATGTTGGGGCGCTGATATGTTACCATTTTTTCTGAAATTTGTAGGAACTGCTTCTGTCAAATACACAGACATTCACCCAGTAATCTCTCCAACTTTCAAATCGGAAATCGAATACAGGTTTTTCTCAGGTGTTCACTTCCACCAAATCAAAGAAGAATCTGTCATCACAGATGTAAACTATGTTGAACTCAGTACCAACACCTATAATCAATGCATCCAAGGTTTCAAATGGAAACAAGACTATCAATTATCCTCCAATTCCATTTACAAATCCCGTGCTATGTATTATTGCTCATTTATTACATCAAACATAGTTCTTCAACAAACCATACCCCACAAGATCCAACAGAAGTTAGGATTATCCACCTATCATGGATTAGTTAGGTTGGAGAAACAGCTTGAGTATATGAAATGCCCATTCAATTATTCCGGTAAGCGGACCCATCAGTATTAGTCAAATTTATCAAGACTTTTCCATTCATTTTTATCTTTTTTTTTCTTCTTAATCCAGCAACATTATTGAATATTAGTAAATCCCTCCTCCATATTTCTGTGCAAAAGCTCAAGTTCCAGAGAGTTATTGTTTCAGTCTGTTGCGGATATGCTCAGACAGAGATGCATTCTAGTTCTAGCGATTTGAACATATGTCTCGATGTTGACAAGAGGTCCCTTTATTCTGCTCTTTTTTCATTAAAATATCTTCATGAAGGAAAAAAAAACATGATCATTCAATATCACGACATGAAAGATGGGTTTTGTGACATTTTACATTCCATTCAAAAATATACTCAGTTACCAATCTTGATTCTGTTTCAACACCCCTCCCCTACAACTGAGGTTAGACATCGTCAAGCATTAATTAAGGCTGCACTTGATTGCATCATGTGCTTAACCAACATAAGTGTGGTGCAAGGTATCTACTTTGTTTACGATTGGAGTGCCAAAAAAACATGTTGGCAGAAGAACGAGCTGAGAAGTCTTCTTCTCAAGGAATGTTATTTGTCATCACCAGCACAACCCAACATAACCTTCACTTATGATAGAAATATATCATACATCAACACAACTGTTATCAACCATCCAGTGTATGGAATTAGCAAAAGACTAGGATGGGCACATATGAAGTATGGTCAGGAGAGAGCTTTTAGTGTGATAAAGTCCCCAGTCCCCACTACCTAGCATTTTTGAAGGGGTTTCCATGCTGGAGAAAACATGCAATATCAGAACTTGGACAATCAAGTCTACTTTTACCCCCACAACTGTCTTTTGCTACAGTATCATAAATTTTGAATCAAGATCAAAGAAAAAAAACAAACATGACATCATCCTTTTTAGATCCCTATGATTATGAATTAACAAATTTAAACCATAATGAAACAACAGGTCTGTATCAAAACCTACAGCAAAACTTCGAAGATCCTATTGTTGTCCATCATCACTCTACTTTTCGTAATGATTCACTAGTTGCTAATGCTAGCAGCAACTCAACTAGATGGTAAGTAGTATGATTTTTCTTCCCTGTTTTTCCTCCAATATTTTACTAACTTAAATTTTTATGAAGGGGTAGGACAGAAATAGATAACAAATCCAACAGGAAAAAAATTCTTTCAAATTGTTTGGATATTTTATCGCAGAATTTTTGTCTTTCACCCAATAAAATAAAGACCATGGACTGTGATGCTATCAGCTTTGTAATCATTGCTGAATCAATGGATTATGAAAATAAAGATAAGATAAAAAAATTCCTCCTTCATTTTGGAACAATCATGTCAAGTGTCACCATTCCCAATGTTGCCATAGCTGCCAATAAAAACGACAGTATATTTGGTGGCACTAGGAATAAATCAGGCTCGCAACACCTCAAGTCATGTATTACAGGAACAAAACTGATGTCAGGGGAATCACAGGTAATTACTGCCCCAGTCAAGATAGCTGTCCATAAGTCATGTCGAAAAGCAATTGTATCCTATCTTTGCAATTTTCCAAATCAGTATCCAATGCATATCTCTACCAATCAAGATATATGCTTTGATACAAACACTGCCGCAAATACACCACCCTATGGGGTCTTAGTTGACGCAATATTAGACAGCTGTTTCATTAAGGACATAGGCAAACATGTAGTTCATGTTGCTCACATAGGAAAAAGGTACAATATACATTGCGACGACAAAGGCAGTTGCCCCATAGAATCCATGTTTGAAAAAGTTAAGATAATGAGAGAAAGTCCAGGAATTACAGTTGAGATGACGCAGTTAGACATTGCATTCAATATACCAACAGAAAAGAATTCACTGATTCAATGCTCTTACCAAAAGGTGACGACACCTAACGAAAACAAGAAGATGTCCTCTCTTGAGTCTATGACACCTGAAATATGGCCTCTGCACTCCATAAGAATGAAAAATGATCAAGTGGACTCAAGTCAGATAGGAACAGCTAGACTGAAGCAAAAAAAATGGGATAAACCCAAAATTACATCCTTTCTTATCAACAAGAATCATTCCAATGACTCTCATTGCAGTGACAATACAATGTCATCAGACTCAGAATACAGTAGTGAAGATGATATAGAGAACACCATTCCAGCACAGGTATATGAGGATTCTTCAGTTCCCCCTTCAACACAGGATCACATGGATATAGACATGAAGTCCATATACATTGTGAAGTTTTATTCTACACTTGCTCATTTTGCAACACAGAGGCGGAGTCAGTTACCACTGACATATCTTGCTATGGTTCAACTCCCCAAATCCTCCATGGTATCATTACAGAGATTGTTATCACTCATTCTCCAAATAAGCGGTGGCGGAATGAATTACGTAAAACAAAATGGAATTTGTGCACGTCTTGAGATATCCGTGAGACCCTCCTGCAGCAATCATGTTGGCAATGCACTGCGTTGCCACGGACACCTGATTGATATATTGACTCATGTTCAGATTACAATTCATGAGCTATTCTTGAGCAAGAATCACAGGCTCCGTTTTACCACAATTTCACATGAACCTGTTTACAGGAGAATTTTGCTACTGGTACACCAGTTACAATCTATGACAAGATTACGATCATCAGTACGATTTTGTGACATTTATACCGGCGAAAAATGTTCTAATTGGCTGAGAGCCATGGTTACTGTAATAATGACCTTGACTGGTCTTGCTGGGGAAACTAAGTTGAAATTTTTCAAGAAATGGGTTGACGATGAAAACAGGTACACTCCAAACGACATGTCACCGCAAACTATTACAGATTTACACACCAATCTTGATTTGAACAGACAACCAATCATAGAGCCAACCATTATCCCTGACAAAATTTGGTCACTTCTCAAGAAGTGCCTACGGAATCAAAACTTGAGCTATGGGGCTGTTTCCAGCATTATTTTTGTCCTGAACCATGAGAAGCCAATTTATCATTCCCGAAAGGTTATGGTTAACACATCTCTTCAGGAGAAATGGAATTTGGCTACCAACATAAGGAAGCATGTTATACCAATCCTCTCACTATATTTTCAAAAAGACAGTGCTTCATCTGGCACAGACTTACCACAATCAACTCCAAGGGTATGGAGTGATCGAGATAATTTTTTTCACAACATTCTATCCAACTCATTGATACCAGAAACATTTTTCCCACAGGAATTAATTTATCCAACCTTAGCAATGAATCAATTTAATGTCAACTCAGCAATTCTCTACCAACCGAAACTTTTACCCAAATCCACACAAGATCCATTATTGTTGGTAATTACAAGGCTATCCGATCTGTCTCTATTGTTCGATGTATACACACCAGTGTTCGTGCACTATTTGTTTGAATACATCAACTTGTGCCACACAAAATCAATCAAACTACCAAACTCATCAGAAAACCTTGTCTCACTTCAAAACAGTGTTGATAATTCATTCGAGTTCAATTATGCAACTAGATGCATTAATGAAAAACTTTGTGATCAAGCTTCTCTTGCAGTGATTTGTTCTGGATTGGATGTAGAAATCCTTTCCTCACACCATGCATCCACCGAAGAGATATACTTAGCATCTTTGTGCAACCATTATTTCTTTCCATGTCAACTTCTGTCAACACCACCTAACATCAGCTCTATATCCCCCAAGTACCAAGTTATCTTAAATGATCTACTATGTGAAACTTTCAAGAGAGAAGTTGTTTTTGAAATGAAAAGTCATCTGTTAAACAGAAAGCATTATTACAGGTTTCAAGAAGATGCACACATTTGGATTCATGTGAAGGAGTCACTCATTTCATCAAGCCAAGTTATATTTGACAACAGCAACATAATGGAAAGTTCTCCCGACTTGTACCTCATATTGGACAAATGTTTCAATAAACATGCAACACCTGGCATACAAATGAGGATAAATCTTCATTTTTTTCTCACCACCAGAATGAGCTCTGAACCTCTATGTAATAATTTCCTTTTGGATGATGGATCCACCAATCCTGATTTCTTTCCATGCGATACTGTCAACGAGTTACTCATTCATAGAAATATCTTATTCATCGAAGATGACGATACACCACTTGGTACTTCCAACTATTCCAACATGTCACCGGAAGTAATTCTACCATGCACTGCATTACTTTACGAAGAAAATATATTCTTCATTGATAGCCTCAAGAATCAGTCTTATCTATATATTTACGACCAAAATTCCACAAAGGTGTTCACATACATTTACCAAAGTACATGTTGTTCACCTGCTACCATGTTGAATTGCAAGATATTTTTCAAGGACACAAATAATGTTTTCTCTATTGTACAGTCACAACCACAACTCTCTCTCGGTACCTCCACACCCAGTGCATCTCTTCCACGACCCTCTCCATTCTTGATGCAACATGGAACATTGTCTAAATCACTTGCTAAACACCCTCAAGGAAGGCCAACAAAATGTCGATCTTTTGTTGACAGCATGATAAAGCTGCTATGCTCCGAAAATGTACAACACCCCCACTTTGTTTGTAATGACAAACAGTACCAAAGCAAACAAGATGATCCTTTGGATATAATTGATTATGTCAATGAATTTGGACAATCATTTTCTTCACTATCAATAGACAATTTTTTCGATGCAACAATAATTGACTTGATGGGATTATCTAGAGATGCTCCAATTTCATCCTTGACGACTACAATTCTCACTCAATATACAGAATTATCCCATACCATGATTTGCCCAGTTTTATGCTTGAAGTACAAATTTTGGATTGCAGTTTGGGAAGATTGTTTAAAGGATGGACAACATATCAAAGCTTCATATTTCTACTGTTTTGACAACATCCGAGGCATTGTTTCTTGTCAAATCATCAATGATTATTACATGCACCTGCCTTTCCAGAGTCACATATTCTATTTCAAATGCACCAATGGTGCCAATTTTGGATATTGGAAACAGGATCCTTTGAATCCTTATATCAATTCAAATATTTCATTCCACCAATCTAATTTGTTGGAATGCAAATACTCCTATCTTGATTATCATCTAAGGCTGAAGATATACCAATTGTTTAAGGATCAATTCACGATGAATATTTTATCTATGGATGATTATGGCAAACCTAACTTTCATGACTCCCAGAAGCCCACTCTACTTCCGATGGAGATTAGAAATGATGACGGCAATTTACTACAGCATGCACTGATGATCATTTATCCATATGACAATGAAAATGAAGCTTACTTTGGAATTGTCATTCACACGGAGATAGCAACCGACTTATTAAAAAAAAACACTCAAGATTTCTTAACCAAGACAAGAAATTCTCAAGTCACTTTCAAATATGTAATTGACGAACTGTCACTTCATCAATTGTCTGATTTCAATTCAAGCTTCTTTTTAATCATTCACATGTACATTGCTCACATGTCAAAAGACATGAACGATTTGAGGTTGAATTTGGCAAAGTTGATTTCAGAATCAGGCTTGGTACAAAAAACCAAAAGTTGGATATCTAAACTGATATCAAAGTCAACAAATGGAAAGTGTTTTATTGTTCCACAGTGGATACATCAAATATCATCTCCTAGTGTAGAACAATACCATTTGTCGAATATTCAATCTGTTGAGGTCAATCAGAAAAGAAATACGAATAACTTACCACCTATCAGTCAACTTATGTTAAAAAGAAGAAAAACTGTTTCAATTCAAGGAATCGAGAGAAGTAGAAGTCTTCCAACTACAGCTAATGATAGAATTGAACATTCCACCAATATCAATTCTGTCAAATCTAACATCATCAACATAATTAACAGTCATTCAGAAGAACAAGTCGGTATTTTTTCCATTTTTGATCATGCATCAAAATATGAAAATCCAAATTTCAAAATGTATATTGATCAAGTACAGTCAAAATCAGAACACAATTGCATTTGTGCTGTTACTAGACAAGGCACTTATTCCCTTACAGTGACTGATGTCTCATCAATAATAGAACAAGATTGGATCACCGAATCAACCTTGAACTTCATGGGGATGATTTTAATTGACAAGTTCCAACAGGTATCACACATATACCCATCCCATTTCATGGGATCAATACTAAGAGAAAACAATGACACACCTGGTTATAACTTTTCACTGGTTCATGCATGGCATAAAGATATCAGTGCAACTGTAAATAACCTATACATACCGATTCACATTTCCAATCTCCATTGGATGGTTTCTCAGTTTGATTTTTTGGGGAAAACAATAAGTCTGTGGAACCCAAGCAACAACACCAGCTGCAATGAGAAATATTTAATGTATTTGAAAACATATGCAGAGAATGTGTCTGAGTCTTTCACATCTTTACTTGCCGAAACAAGATGGACACATACCAGTAAAATAAAATGGTCAGGCACTTGGAAAATTCAAGATATGTCCAACCAATGTCCCAAGGTCGAAATATATGAGGATGCAGGCATATTCACTTTACTCAACATGACCTTATTAATTCATGGTAAAAAATTGACGAGAGATCAATATTCACAAAGAGAAATTTTCCAACGGAAAACAAGACTTAGGATTGCCGGAATAATCCACGAGAATATAGATTGGGAAGAAATGAGACAACATAACTTCAATTAATACATTTCTTCATCTTAAAACTCTTTGTGTCTTTTTTTTAAATTATTTGTGTTAATATTTCCTTTTCACTTTCATCACCAAATTACACTCTTTACCTCTGTTGCATTTTTCTCGTTCATTTCATAATTTATTGTTTCAAAGACTACTATCATCTCATCAAAACTTTAGAAAACATGACCTACAAAGATATCTTTGACTTCAATCCACTCACAGCAATTTTCCTATCTGGATATGCTACCCATCTTTACATACTCATGTGTTTCAATCAACAAAATTTAAATAACATTCAGGTACCAACAGAGTTGTTAAGCTGTTCCAAGATGCGCATTAAGCGATGGAATCTACTATTCTTGAATTATTGCATGAGTCAGTACAAGAGTTTTCTATTAGCCCATGAAAAAGAAGTTCTTCAGGCAACTTCCAAATCCACAGGGGTTGATTTGACTAACCCCTTCTATGTCCATGCTCAATTGTTAATCAAAGCTTCTCAGAAGATGATTGCTGCATCGTCAAAATCAGCACCACACAATTCAGATGCTCCTAACGAACGAATTCTAAGTTATATTTTAAGGTGGCTCAGTACAATGAAAACAGTGGCTCATTCTAGTCTAGGAAAACAATTTGATAAAAACAGTGTGGACATTCTTATGGCAATCGTTGACCAAAGAGAACATACAAAGGAGGCAATTGTACCTGGAAGGTCATCACATCCGCATTTCAGTCCTGGTGCACTTTTCATCCGAACCTCTTTTATTGTGTACATGCACAAATCAACAATGGATATTGATCTATTCAATCAATGGGAAATGTTAAATGCAATCCAACTATGCAAGGTTATGAGAGTCAGTAAATTTTTGGAAGAGAGACATCCCCAGATTGAAGATGGAAAATTGGCCTATATCAATGGTTTACAATTCCCATACATACATCAATTGCCTCGCATAGCCCTATTTAAATCATGGACCGATTCTCATCAAATCAGTCATCCAATACCTCTAGGAGAGTTATTCAAAACAATTTTGAACTGCATTTTGGGTAATGCTCGTACATACCATGAATATGATGCCTCTTACACTCTTCAGTCAGAAGAAGTCCTGGTTACATTTCAACACTTAGTGCAGAACATCTTCGGAATGATCAAAAAGGAAACAGCTCAAGTGAAAACCAACGAGAAGCAAAGACGCTTTCAAGCCAACAAAGAAGGGAAAAAGAGAAGATTAGATCAGTCTCTTCTTATCAACAATGAAGTTTGTATGAAATTTCTATTTGGGACTTACAACCAGTTACTGAATGACTCTCAAAATTGTGGTGTTTCAACGAAGCACATTTTTGCCTGGTAAATTTCTTCGTCAAATATATTCAAGTTAGGGTTAGGTTAGGGTTAGTTAGGGTTAGGGTTAGGGTTAGGGTTAGGGTTTCTGGTAGGGTGGGGATTACGGTTAGGCTTAGGATTTATGGTCACAGTTATGTTGTTATGTTAGGTTTTTTTCTATAATTTTTAACTATCCTTTGATGTTTTCCCAAATCCTGGTACACCAATCCTCCCTCAATTTAAATGATTCCTGTCCAAAAAGTTGAAACAATGTTCTTCTTCTCTCAAACAATTGAAAAGGAAACCCTAAATATTGTACTCACTTTCATCAATTTAAAAAAACTACCTACCACTAAAACATGCACTTATTAACTTTTCTTTGCACTTATTTAACTTTTCCTTGCAGAAAAATCAAGATTTTCTGTGCTCCCCCCTATATTTTTATTTGGTCCCGCCTAGCCATTTCTTGAGACTTTTCCTGTATCGTTGCAACGGAAAAGAGATTCATTTGATCCTACTATCCTATGTAATATTTTGAGCCCAATAGTACTGAGAACTTATATCACCTGACACCATACTCATTTTTTCTGAAATCATAATTTCAAACTTTTGAATTGTCTCATAATTTTCTAAAAAAAATTTGTTTGGAAAATGCCTCAAAGAAATTTAAA
>Ga0102914_1000054_pt1 | contig 14151 bp, 20 predicted proteins | sample Colrivmeta1561A3_FD_78198 | JGI IMG/M metagenome (GOLD analysis project Ga0102914, IMG submission 78198) | Estuarine microbial communities from the Columbia River estuary - metaG 1561A-3 | ecosystem: Environmental > Aquatic > Marine > Intertidal zone > Estuary | place: USA: Columbia River...
AAATAAAGAATGAAAGAAAAACTCTTTAGTAAAAATATAGTTAACTACAATTTCACACAAAGTCAAGCAAACTGGGACCCGACCCCTCCAGAATAATCACTCAGGCAGAATCTAGATCTTCATTCACTCAATATACAACATTGTCTCGTTCAGGGAAGAGGAATCTCCTTAGCTGGTGAGTACTGGTCGGAAACACCCTCAACGTCGAGGATAAGCGCGACACCGGCAAGGATCCATTTAGCTGGTGGGTATTTGGTAGTCTTCATTTGAGCCTCGAAGACATAGGTGGTCATTCTGTTCTCTGTCTTGTAGACTGGGCACTTGTAAACATTCTTGTCATCCTTCTAGCCTTCCTTTGACACTGCTCTTGCGAAAATGACTGGCACAATAGCGAATTGAACCTTGGGGAAGGACTCCTCAAGGGAGTTTACGTTGTAATCCCAACGGGCACCTTCAACTTAGAAACCGAAAATGTATGCACCATCCTTCGGGTCAGAGGGCAAGTCTTGCTCCCAGTACATCTTCTTGAGGATGTCGGTCTGGATGTCAGTTTTGTTTAGTTCGATCTTGTGCTCGCGAGAGAAGATCTGCTTGATGGAGGTCATGAAGGAGTTAGGGTTGAACAGTCTGTTTAGGAAAGTTACCTTAGGGACCTTGGTGGGGTCATCCTTCCAGACAGTGAGTTGTTCGATTCTCTGCTTGATGTTGTCCAACCAGGATCCAAGACCACGCATGGATGGGAAGGCAAACTTCTCCCAGCCTGCTGGCACCTTGTTGAGGTTGATGTCCTTCATAAGGTTCTCCATCTTTTCTGACATGGTAAGCTCACCCTTGAATGCGAGCACGATGTCGACGAGTGATGCGACGATGACCTTAATAAGCACGTTCATGCATTCGCACTCTTGCATAAAAGCATTCTGGTATGGACCGCGAGTTTCTTCGTTCAACTTTCCGGCAATATCGTCAATGTTGAACTTGCAGTTCTCAAGCTGAGCTTCATCGTTGACTCTAGAGATGAATTCAACAACCTTGTCGTTGGCACCTCCACCTTCAGAGGAACCTCCGGAACCCTTGGGCTGGAGTTCAGTCAGCTGCGCGAACAAGTTTCTGCACTGAGTGGTTCTGAAGTCAATTTCAGCGTTGGGATGCATTGCGAATGCAAGGGGAGTTTCTGGGGGGAGCTCAGTTTCAATGTACTCAAGGAACTTTTCGTGGCTTGAGAGACCGGCCGGTGATTTGAAACTAATGTTCTTGCCCTCAATGAATGGGAACATTTCAGCCTCGTCCAGAAGTGAGTCTTGCATCAAGCTGTCGAGGTAGGCAGAGCAGAATCTGCGATCCCAGTCATCAACGATGTGGCCACCGTACATGATATCGCCGAAGATGTACTTGAGATCATCCCAAGGAACACGACCACCTTGGGCACCAGCACCGTCCATATAGTTTTAAAGCACAACGGAGGAGTCTTAGAGATCACCCATGGAGAAGGGATAATGTCTGTTCCAGCCCTTGGTTCCGAACTTTCTACGTTCGCACATCACTGAGTGGAAGTAGCAGAGACCGAAAAGAATAGTCTTGATCTTCGCCTCCTTGTCCTCGAATTCTTCCCTGGGGAAAGCAGTCAGGGCACGCTTCATGTTTGGCTTGAGACCCTGGGGTGGCTCGTTGGTGAGCTTAATTGATTTCTCGAGTAGACCAATTGGAATGTCATTGCTGGGGTCAGATGACAGGAAGAGGCGGAAGTTGGGGTTGGAACCTTCAATCGCAAATGCGTCGAGCTTCTTCTCGAGATCGATCAAGAACGCGGGCATGAGATGCACGTTCTGGAGCATAACCCAGTGACCTTCTTTGTGGCCGATGTCAAGCTTCTGGTTGGCAATTACGTCCTGACCTTGACCAAGGGCGACCTGGTGAAGCATCTTCTTAGGGTCAAAGCCCAACTTCAGAGCAAGGGTTTCTACATCTCTGACGGGGTTGGAACCAGGTGAGAGGATGAAGTAGATTGGTGTGGTAGTTGTGGAGTCAGCGTAAGACATCTGGAAGACTTAGTTGAAACTGCTGGTGGAGTCGCAAGACACAAAGTCTTCTCCTTTAGGAAGAGTCTTTCTGATGAAGTTGTCCAAGGCAGTGGTGATGCGGTCAGGTCTCAGGCATCTGATGACTAGCAACTTTTCGAATGGCATGTTTTCGAGCTTCTTCCAGTCGAGAGGGAGCTTCTCGGTTTCTGGGGTGAGTTCGTTGTACCAATCTTTGAATCTGCCAGGTGCTTCCTTCTCTAAGTGGTTGGAGAACTGTTCGAATGGCTCGATTTCAATGAGCTTCTGAACGGAGGCCCAGGCAAGGTCGGGCAACCAGGATTTAAGAACCTGTGGGGTTGCGGGCTCGTACTTAGTTGGGCAGAAAAGCAGGAAGTTCATCATGGTGGGGTTGTACTCAACGTTATCAAGGATACCCTTCTACATAATGCGGAAAGTGAGAGACGACAAGAAAATCTACTTGTGACGCTCGAAGAGGCCGCGGGAGACCCACTGGTAGATGGTCATTCTGATCATCTGCCTAAGTGCAAGCACACGGTTCTCCTCATCATCAAACTACTCGGTCTTGTCAATGGCCTTGAAGAAGAAGGTAGTGAAGGACTCAAGGGAGTACTGGTACATGTGGTTGACGATGTTGAGTTGGATAAGCAAGAAGTAAAGCATGGCGCCCTCAGCAGATACGCGTCTGTAGATTTCACGCATAATGTTGATGGTTTGCTCGGTCTTGGTAGCTTCGAGTTGCTGCTTCTGGATTTCCATTGAAGTAGTCTTGGTTACTTCGAGGGACTCAATCAAGGCAATGTTTTGCAAGATGGTGTTGGGGTCAGCGTCCGAGAGGTTCTTCAGCAGTTTGGACTCGAGCTGGGCGAGCTGAATCTGGAAACCGTTCTGGCGGTTCACGAGCTCTTCCTTGGTCTGCTCGAGGTCGGGCTTTTCAACACGCACGACCATAGCGAGAAGCTGGTCTTCAAGACCGGATTCAGTGACGATAAAGTTAATGATTGTGCACTGGGCGGCAGTCTCGGGCTTGTAATGGGGGTTGATGAGCTTTGTCTGGAGGTAGAGTTTGAAGGTGCTCATGATGTCGACGTCTTCAGAGCCAAGTTTGACTGTGAAGCCACGGCCCTTCTTGACAAACTGTCTGGAGAGAAGGGGGTCAAGGATAGCGTCGATTTGCTCACCGATTGACTCAATCATGAGGATGCTGCCAGCCTGGAGTGCCATTTGAACCTTGGTCTGCCAGTTCTTCTGGGAGAGTTGGATGGAAACCATTTCAGTTCCTTCCTTACCCTTGATCCACTTAATACCCTGGAGTTGCGGGTCAATCAGAAGGGGGTATCTCTTGCAGGATACAACAATGGCAGCGTTTTCAAGTGAGACGCGATCAGCGGGAAGACCCTGAGTCTTCCAGATTGCCTGGTCGGACAAAGTGGAAAGAACAACTAAGGGGTCAATGCCATCGGTGAAGGGAATTTACTTAGCCTTGATGTCGTCGAGCCATTGTGTCTACCAAAGTTGGGCTCTGAAGGCAGAGTTGAATGGACCAATGTAGGAGACGAAAGCGGCAGACAGAATAGCGTTACCAATCATAGTAAGACGTTCGAGCTTGTAGGTATCGACGTTGGACATCCAGCGGACGCGCTCATCGGCAAGACCGTTAACCAGACGGTTGGCGAGATTGAGTTGTGAGGCAAGGGCGTTAGCGTTGTCTACGACGGCTTGCTTTTCAGCGTTGGCCTCGTCCAACTTTCTCTTGAGCTCATTGACCTTATCAACAATTACGCGTACCTTCTCAAGCACGATTGCTAGCTCAGCGAGTTTCTCGTTGGCAAGCTTCTCAGCAGCATCTGATTACTCCATGAGGGGCTTAACGTTCTTGTAGATTCTGTTATACTCAATTATAGAGCAGACCCAAGTGCAAAGACTGGCTGCGGCGGAAGACTTCTTCTTCATGTTTTCAGTTGTGAAACCTTCATAGGCGATGATTGGTGCGCAATCGTCAAGAAGTTTCTGGTCGATGTTGTTGCCATCGAAAGTCTGTAGGGATTCCAGGAACTGCTTGGGGTTATTCATCATCTTTTGGGCGTTGGGCCATGCGTGGTTCTTGCGGTCACCCTTTAGAATAAGAATAGCTTTTGTGACAAGCACGCAATCTGCGGGAGGGCTTCCGAGAGACTTGAGCTCCTAAACGGCCTTGACATCGAGGCACTTAACAGCCTCTTCTGCCTTTTTCATAGCAGGGATAGCTGCTTCGAGCTCTTTGTTTGCTGCGGCTTTAGTTTCGTTGGCTGCGGCAGCAAGGGCGTTTGTTGAATCGGCCTGAATCTTAGCAGCGTCCTCCTCAATTGCGGCGGCAGCTGACTCACTGGAGACAATATCAATAAGTTTGTCGGTTGACTCCTTTTTGATTTCGACCTCAACCATCTTAACGTCCAGCAGTTTCTGGAGCTCTGCGACCTGGTTGGTGGTGTTGTTCATGGTCTCTAAACCGGTCTCGAGACGTTGGATCTATTCGGAGATACGATCGGTCTTGCTTCCGAGCAGTGCTTTGTAGAAACTGATGAGCTCAAGGAAGGAAGTGGGGGTGGTGTAATTGTAACGACGGCACTGTTGCAAGAAGTTCTTGTTGGCATCACTGATGGACAAGTGAACGAAGGCCATGTGGCTGGCAAGGTTGTTGGAGATCTCCTCGCTGGGGAATGCAATATCCTTGAGGAACTTCTTGGCGACACCGACAAGCGCATCCTCGGGCCACTCATGGAACCAATCGATGGTAGTGCTGTTGATTAGACCGGGGAATTGACGACCTCTAACTCTGAATGCTTCACCGACAGGCGAGAAGCAAAGACCAATGTGCAGGTTCTTTCTTACTTTGTCAACGAAGAATTGGAACAGAGTGTTGGGACTGTCTTCAATGCCCTGTGACTTGGCCTCGGACCTGATCTTGTTAATCTTTTCGTCAAGTTCATCCTTTGCGAACAAGTCGGGGATGTAACCAGCTGAAAGAATATCGTTGATGTAGACTAGGAAATTGTCCTTAGGAATTTGAGAGTCTGTTAAGATGAAGAACAAGGGAATTCCAGCAACACCGGCCTTTGTGAAGGCGTTCTGGATGTCCAACTTCAAGTCGTTCATAGAGTAGTTGGATGTAACGACGATACGGAACACTTCTTGGCCGAGGATGAAGGCGGTAAGTTTTCCGAGAGATTGCTTTCCTGAACCTCCGACTCCGACTAGAAGAGCGTTACCGCAGGGCTAGTCGATGATTCTGGCAATACGGGTGATGTGCTCACAAGCAATGCCGAAGAGCACCAAGTCCATGCTTCCAACGTTTTCGTTGTATTCAGCCATCTTGGCTTCAAGGACGTTTCTAAGATCTTCCATGTCTTTAATGCTCATGTAAGTAGCTTCATGACCTTTGCAGGCTGCGACGAAGCTTGTGTAGACAAGGGGCTCTTCAAAGATAACTTCCTCCTTCATGTCTGGGAATTGTTTAATACCTGCACGCATCATGTTCATGTAAGCGTCAACGTCTTCCGGGAACAGGAGACGGTCAAGCCAAACGCGATGGCACTCGTGGGCCCACATACGGACGAGCTGAAGGGGCTGGCCTTTGAAAATGTGAGGCTATGCGTTCATCAAGTTCATTGTGATCTTGGAGAAGTCACGCAAGTTGAATTGGTAGTGGAACTTGCGGGCTGTGGGCATGAATTGTGGGCTTCTAGCGATCATAGTGAAAACTTCGGAGGTAGCATTGACAATTCTTTGATCGTAACCTTTGAATGTGCTATCGAAGTTTTTGAAGTGGTTTGTGAGGACTTAACCGAAGATAGTAGCAAGGATGTCCTTTTCTGGAACACCGAGAGCAATCATGGTGAAGTGACGTGTGAGACGGAGGTCAATATTGAAAGAACCGGACTTGGGGTTCATGCAGGCGATGAACATGATGTCGTGGATTTCTTTCTTGTCTTCGAGGTGGTCTCTGTCGAACACAATTTGATAGTCGATGATCTGGCGGATCAGGCAAATAGGAGACTGGGTTCCGTACTTGTCGACCTTAGGCATGTTAAGATCGTCCATGAAGAACATCAGAATCTTGCCACTGGGGGGGCCGTAGATTTTACCGGTTCTCTTATCGACGTTTGATTCAATAACAGTTTGAAGGGCCTTGGAGTCGGTATAGTTGTTGAAGTTGAGGGTGGCACAAACGGTCTTTTCGAGATCGCAGGCGGCGAAATAGTCCTTGAGGATGACGGTCTTACCAGTACCGGCATTACCGATGAAGAGCATGCCCTTCTTGGTCACACGGTGAACATCGATAAGGAACTTTTGGCGGGTCGTCTCGGCAGTAGGGACGACCAAGTTGTTGAATAAGCCATCGTAGGAGGTGTCATAGGGTTTGACGATTTCGGACCAAAGCTTCCAGGAAATGGTCAGGGGATCGAAATAGTAATCGAAGATCTGTCCAGCATCGGGGAACTTAGTCTTGATAGGCAAGTTCTTTATGGTAGTGCTGTACTAAAGCTTGGCTTCAGTGATGGGTCCACCGAAAGCCCAGATCATAGCGAAGATGAAGAAACCTTCGTAGATCTGCTTGATCTAGCTCTCAAAGGTGACGTCACCTCCTGAATTGCTTTCCTCTTTGATTCTCTTAAGGAATTCAATCTCCTCCTTAGCTGTGTAAAGGTTGTTGTAGAGGTAGTCGATGATGGTGGTAAGAGTGCTGATATAGCCAAGATCGCAGCAGGGAGCGATGGTCTCTTTGGAGTGGATGTCATCGAGGAAGGACTCCTGGATGAAGTTAGTTAGGGAAAGTGTGAACACGTTTGTGGCATGTTCGTCATTCTTTACGCGGAACTTGCTCATCCAGGTGTCGTAGAATGGCCTCCATCCGATATCAGAATCATTGATGTATAGCACACCACCACGGGATACGGTAGCGGGGGTAGCGTTTTTCAAGTTTGATACTTCAAGAATGAGACGCATTTCAGGGGTCAAGGGAATACGTTCCTGGGACACAAGGGTTAGCACTTTGTTGTCGTCCATGACAGTGTTAAGGGATTCAATCCACTCGGGGTCGACATCACCGTCAAGGATACACCACTTTTGCTTTTAAGTTGTCTTGTACTTGCCTTGGTTCTTAACCATATCACGCATCATAACGCAAAGAACGCCGTCTTTCCATTCTCTGGTCTTGGGGTTCATGCAGCCGAACAGCTCATCTGAGGTGACGGCCTTGGGATCGACGATGTCCCAGACCGTTGTGTATTCTTTGGATGTGTTTGCACGGGACAAGTTCTTCCAGATGGTGGATTTTGCACTTCCGGTGTTACCAATCAAGAAGCAAGAGTGACGCACTTCTAGAATTTCAGAAAGTTCAACGCACTTCTTTACGAAACCTTCTTCAGCCTGGAGGGGGAGAGGAAGGGTCTTCTTGCAAGTGTCAGCGCAAATAGCGAGTAAGACTTCATCCTTCTTGGGCTCGGCTTCAATGCCTGGGAATAGATCTCTAATGAGACCAAGGAAAATAGAGCGATCATCAACAATAATCTTGGGCATATTGAAATCACGGAGGGCTCTCATCAGAATGATCTCTTCAGAAATATCGGGGTCGGCACGCTTCAGTTTACCGGCCTGTCTGAGCACAGACTTAACTGCACGAAGTCCCCAATCGTAGTGAATCATTTGCGAGAGCAGTGATTTGGCGAGGTTGTAAAGAGTCATGAACTTCTTGGAAAGATCCCTAGCAGTCTGGAAACCTTCAGACATAAGCATATTTTCGCAAATAAGCACGATGTCGGGAACAACCATAGCGCAAGAGCGGAACAAGGCCTTCAAGTTTTCTGGCAGCTCGGTACGACCAGCGTAACCGGGATTCATGGTGATCCAGAAACCAACAGTGATTTTAATGCAGATTTCCTCCTCGAAGAAGAAGAACATGTTCTTGTTTTTGTTGATCTTCAACTCCTTAATGGCGTCGAGACAGTACTTGACTTGGGTTGAGACGACAGAAAGTACCTCGATTGAGATTCTGTTGAACTCGTCGAAGCAGCCCCAGGCGCCAGTCTAGGCTAGACCCATGAAGATCAGGGACATAGACATGTAATTCATCTGGTCAGAGCAGTTGAAGACGACGACTTGCAGACCAAGAGCACGACCAAGATCCTTTGTGGTTTCAGTCTTACCGGTACCCGCGGGGCCAGCAGGGGCACCACCCATAGAGAGGTTCAGGGCCTGGGTAAGAGTAATGTAACATCTGTCGGTAAGGGGGGTAATAACGAGACGACCGCAGTTGCCGACGTACTCATAGTTGTACCAAGTGGACCAATCACAAATCTTTGAGTTGCAGACTTTCTTGACGTCACGGGGTTCCTTACTCTCCATATAGAACTTAAGCTGGGATTGCCACTTGAAGTGGGAGGACTCCACGATCTTTTTGTCGACCATTTCGATGACGACATCACGTTCGTGCACATCAATAGTGATGATTGTGATGATCTTGTCACGGAGGTCTTTAGTCAAATCGGTTCTCACACGCTCAATCAGCTTGTTGATGCGGAGAATAGTTGTCTGACCGTAATCCTTCATGGCGGTTTCACTTCCACCATCGAGGTCATCGAAGGCGCGAGCGGTCTCCTCGGTCCACATAATTTGGGTAGTCAGGAGTGAGATTTGGGCGCAGTAGTCTTCGAGCCAAATGTGACGGGGCTTCTCGTATTCCCAGTTGTCGGCGGTGATCTTTGCAGCGTCGAGGATTTCTTTGAGTGTGGAAATCATCTTTGCCTCAAGGTCGCAAAGATAGTTTTCTACGACGCCGACGAAAGCGAAGTTAGTTGAGAAGGGAACAAACTCTTGATCCTTAGCATGCATGCCCACGCATGTTTTGTAGGGTCTTGGGCCTTCAGGCAAGAATTTAACGCATTTAAGACCGTCGAAGCAATCGCCGATATACTCGTCAACCTTCTCTGGATTGTTTCCGTTTGAAAGAATGTCCAGCAGGGCCTGGTCAGAAACAAAATAGAAACGAGCGAAGATCTTTTTCTTGGCCTGGAGATAATCGTTCAGAGCCTTTTCGCAAGTTTCGATTTCACTGTTGAACGTGTTGAGCAACTCCTCACGGCCATCAGCAGTGCAAGCGTTGACAACCATAGGCTCATCTCTTGCCTCACGCATCAGGTCTTTCCATTCATTGTCCACCTTCTCGAAGCGTTTTGTGTCTTCGGGGAGCTGGGCACGGATATCATCGGAACCGACGAAGATGGGTTCAAGACGTTGCCAGTTCCTTTGCACTTTAGTCCAGATTGTAATGACATTGTCAACAGCCTTAAGGGTCTTCTACCATTTAGTACCCATTTCTTTGAACTCCTCAACTTCTTTCTGGGCCATCATTGTCATGATAGCCATCTGTTGAGTTTCAACGAATTCAACAATAGTTTCCATTGAGCCGAGCATGTAGGTATCCTTGTACTCAATGAATTCGAAGTTTTGGTCGTCCCAGGTCTTAGAAATCGCGGTTAAACTCGACTCGATCTTGCTTTCCTTCTAAGCGCCTTCGACGATTTCGTTTACTTCATCGGCGTACTTGAAGAGCTAAAGTCTAATCAGGTCCTCAAGACAGAACTTTGGGGACTCGTAGTCAATCTTTTAAGCGGTAGTGCGCTCAAGCTTTTTCCAGTGGCGTCCTTGCATGAACTTGGAGTGAAGCATAGCAATCAAGGGTATTACTTTGTTCATGTTGGTGACACGCTCCTTAAGGTAGACGAAGCCCTTCCATTTGCTGATGACTTTGTTTTGGGGGGCAGTCGCCATCATTTGCTTGGCTTCCATGTCCTTGATCAGGGTGGCGAGGTTGTCGGTATCGATGGAGTCCCAAGCGGTCTTTTTCCATGAGTCAAACTGCATGTCGATCAAAGCGATCAAATCCCACATTTGTTTGAGTGAATTGAGCTCGCTGCGGCAGTCTTTCAACTATTTGTAGTTAGTCTTGGTGAGGTCGAACAGGCCTTCGAGGTTGTTCAAGTCTTTGGCAATCTTCTCCATCTTGCAAGTTTCCTCGTAGAAATAGGTAATTGTGTCGTAGGCCTTGTCAATGATCTCGGGGCTGCTGTCCTGAATGTGGAAAGGACAGTTGTTTTGGAACTTAATTCTGAATTCCTGAACTTCAATGGAGAATCTTGCGAGTCTTCCCTTGATGTTTTGGGCTTCCTGGTTTTGAAGGGGCAAGATCTGCTCCTTAATGGGCCCGAGGGCTTTCTCAGACACGTCAATGAGTTGGGATTTGTTGTTTTCAAGAATAACTAAGTAGTCTACGCCCTCCTCCATCTTCACCTGGTGCTTCTTTAGCAGCAAGATAGCCTGTTTCATGGGTTCGATCATCGATAGAGTCTTGTCCTTGATGGTCTTGACATCACGGAGGTGAGTCATAACGCCCATGAGCAGTTGCTTTTCGCGGTCTGTCTCGTTGGCAGTGGGGATGACCTTTATGCCTTCAGTGACTTGTTAGACGAAGGTCTTGATGTTTTGGATCTGCTTGGTGGTGTTGTTTAGCAGGAAGTTGGTGTAAGCCTCGATCCAGTTGTTAATGGTCCTCTCCAACTCTTTGATAAGAGGGGTAGAGTTGACTCTGAGCCATCCAATGTCAATGGTGGGCTTCATGGTCGCGATCTTTTCTTTGACGTCGATCAAGTGTTGCATCTTTTCGTCGAAGACCTCAAGCGTGGGGAAACGAGTCACAACTTGGTTTAAGATCTTGGTGGTCATGTGTTCGAAGTTGTTCATTTCGTCTTCGATCTTGGCCTCTTCGCCTTCTTCACCTGTGCGCTTAGCGTCAAGCTCAGCAGCGAAAAGTTCTTTCATGGACTTTCCGGAGTCTAAGAAGGCTTGGAAAGACTCTGCTAGAGTCTCCTCCCAGAGGAACTTCTTGTCGTCGTACTGGTGAATGAAGTTATTTGTAGCATCCTAGATCTCATTCAGGTTGTTGGTGATCAGTTGCGTGGTTCCGCAAAGCACAAACTGGTCCTTGATTTCGACCAGGTAGTCACCAGTAAGGGTGTCAAGTCTGGGCATCTGGGTTGAGAGGGAAATGAAATCACCAATTATTTTATTGATGATATCGCGGATGCCGTTCTCGCGTGAGTTGCAAGTAATTGAAGGTTCAAAGATAACAACGCGCTTCTCAAGGGTGACCTTGATGTCGAAGATTGGCTGCAGGGGTGGGTTGTGGTCTCTGTTGTACTTTAGGGAGAGCTAGTCTTTTAAGTACAGCATGGAGGCATTAATACCGTTGGTGATGCCTTCGATTGCGAGGCCGTTCAAGTAGTCAACGTACTGTCTCCATGTCTTGGATGCCTTGTCGGGTTTTATGTTGTCGAAAGTGTCCTTCATCAGCTTGTGGATTTCCTTACCGTGGGTACGGATGGCTTCAAGTCTTGGTCCGTTTGAGGCAGTGTGAGTAGTCTCAACATCTTCGGGAAGCATGGCCTTGCCCTTACGTTCGTACATGGGCTGGGTCCATTTTTCCATCATTTAGGTCATCTTGAGAACGTTTTCCTTCATCTTTTTGACGAGTTCGTCGACAACAGTGACGATTGAGAGTGCTTTGCTTATGAAGGGGTTGATGTTTTCACTGTTCCATTTCAGTGTCTCAATACCGGGCTGGAGAGCATTACCCATCTGGGTGATCTTGTCAGCAAGTAGCGGCTTCTCGACTGGCAATAGGGTAGCGAGGATTTCATTGTACATGTTCACGCAAAGTTCTAGGTTACCTGTTTGAGTGCGGTAAACGGAAACTTTGTCATAAAGCTTAGATGCACGCTCGGGAAGGTCAATTTCCAAAAGTTTAAGATACTTGACTTCTCTGAGCAGACGCACGAGTGTTGGGTCGAAATTGACTTTAACGAAGCCTTCTACGGCAAGTTCGGTCTCCTCTCTGTAGAGCAAGAACATGTTGAGCTTGTCTTCAGTAGATTCTTCGACTCCTGCCTCCCACTCTCTGATCTTTTGATCCTCGAACTCTTTCAAGTTCTTGCACAGGGAGTTGTACAACTTTTAGACATCCTTGTATTCCTCACGCTCCTGGATGGTGGCGGAGAGGTTGGAAAGGCGTTCCATAGAGTCGTTGCATCTCTCGAACAGGCCGCGGGTCCAGTTAAGAGCACCGGCGATTGGTGGCATGTTGGAGCTGATGGGTGAGCGCTCATCGACACGTTCAACGAGGACCTTTCCTTCTTGGAAGATCTGTTGGGTCTCTTTAAGGTCCTGCTTGAACAGCTCAAGAAGGGTTACGTGTTTTCGTTCGAGCTCATCCTGGATGATTGGTCTGTTGAGCAGGCCTTCGAAGGAATCGAGCAGCTTGAATTTGCCGATGATGGTGTCGCAGTCGTCGAATGACTGAGTCAGCACGGAGGCAAGTCTGCGCTCGAGCTCCCTGATGCTCTTCCGGAAGTTGAAGAAGTCGTCGTCGAATTCTCTCTTCTCAATGTTCATGATGTCGTACTTAACGGTCATGAATTCTTCAACGGTCCTGCCGAACTCGTTGTAGATCTATTGAAGAGAGCTGGTCATGGTAAGGCCCTTTGTGTTGCCGATTTCGATCTTTTGCAGCTTGTTGAACTGCTGAATGGTCCCGGTCAGGTGCATGATGTCTACGCAACGTTCAGAGAAAGCATCGAGACGCACGAAGAGCGCGTTGGTCGTGATCTTCCACTGGTTCTTGGACCTGGCCTTGTAGTCGAAGTACGCATCCTTGAACTTGGAGCACACGTCCAAAGCTAGAGTGAGCTTTTGATGTGCATCGGAGGGGTCTTCATTCTTGATGGCCTCGAAGACCTTGGGTCCATCAACGTAGTTGCGGCACTGGTTGATGATTGCATTGCAGATCTCACGGATGAGGACAACCAGTCTTGAGGGGGTGTTGTAGTTCTGGGAGTGGGTCCAGATAAGCAAGATGGTGTGCATGATCGGCACGAAGAGCTCGGAGATCTCGACCAGGTCCTTGCTTGAGTTGGTAAGGTCGCTGAAGAGTCCCTCTAGGGTCTTGAGGTACTTGTAGTTCTCGTTAGCCTCTTTTTGAGCGATTTGAACCTCCTTTTGGAGCTTGCTGAAGGGCGTGGTGTAGGTGCTCTTGTTCTGTTCAAGGAACTTAAGCACTTTTTTAATGCGCTCCGAGTTCAACTGCTGGCAAATGCTGTTGAGGTTCTCGGACTTGTTGCGCCAGAACTCAAGTTCGGTCAAGGGGTCGGGGTGACTTCCTGACTTCAGGGCTTACTCTGGGTCTTGCTTGAGCACGTTTTTAATTTGCTTTTGCCAGTGGATAATGGCGGCTAAATTTAAATTAAAATCGACCGTTACTTACTTTCAAGAATGTGGGCCTTATCCTTTGATGATGTGCGCTCGCTGGAGGTGACATCGGAGGGAGGCAGGGGCAGTAAGGTGCGGCCCTTCACCTAGCCGATGGTAACGTAGGTGTAAGCGAGGAACTGGTGAAACTTGTCCATGAGGTCCTTTGAAACCAGGTCGGACCACCCGATTTGGTTCAGGGGGTTGCCCAGAATGGGGAGGAAGATCTCCTACACGCGGGTTAGGGATTTGAACTTACGGTGCAAGTGTTGTAGAGGTTCTCGAGGATGGGGCGGTTGATCTCCATAAACACGATCTCCTTGTCGATTCCAGTGGGGAACCCGGGCTCCTTGTTTTGGACTGTCTTGATGATCAGCAGCGACTTCTTCTTGATGTTGGCTGAAAGTGGGGGCTCGAGAAGGAACTAGAGACCCTCGGAACCAACGGGCAACGCGAAGAGGAAGTTAGCACGGCCGTTGAAGTCGGATAGTGCGGACCTAAAAGGTTATGAGTGGCAACTTACTTGTTCTCGTCACTCTTGATGATCTTGTCGACGGATTCGTCTTTGATCTTCTTCATGCCGAGGTAGGTGAGGGCGTACTTAATGATGTACTCCTCGTCGGTGACGTCTTTCTTTGTGAACAGTAATGACATCTGGATTAGAATTATATTATAACTTATTAGAAAACTCAAGTATTTATACTGCAACCGATCCAACGGTCCAATCAAAATAAGGTTTAACACTCTAATTTTTCAATTGTATTTAAGGGGTTTTGGG
>Ga0102914_1000055_pt1 | contig 14130 bp, 16 predicted proteins | sample Colrivmeta1561A3_FD_78198 | JGI IMG/M metagenome (GOLD analysis project Ga0102914, IMG submission 78198) | Estuarine microbial communities from the Columbia River estuary - metaG 1561A-3 | ecosystem: Environmental > Aquatic > Marine > Intertidal zone > Estuary | place: USA: Columbia River...
ACGGCAGGTCGTGTTGTTAAGGGCGTCAATTTTGTTGAGTTACGCGACGCTGGTGATCCCGTAGAAATCGCACGCCGTTATGACGCGCAAGGCGCCGACGAGATTACCTTTCTCGACATCACTGCAACGTCTGACGGTCGTGATTTGATATTGCACATCATTGAAGCTGTGGCATCCCAAGTATTTATTCCGCTTACCGTTGGTGGCGGTGTGCGTTCCGTTGACGATGTGCGTCGGTTGTTAAATGCCGGCGCAGATAAAATCAGTATCAATAGTGCGGCAATTTCAAATCCCCAATTTGTAGCCGAAGCGGCAGAAAAATACGGATCGCAGTGTATTGTTGTCGCAATTGATGCCAAGCGTAGCGGTGACAATAATAATCAATGGGAAGTATTTACGCATGGCGGCCGTAAGCCCACAGGCTTGGATGTTGTGTCTTGGGCTCAAAAAATGGAAGCATTAGGCGTCGGTGAAATTTTATTGACCAGTATGGATCGCGATGGTACCAAGGTTGGTTTTGATCTTGAATTGACACGTGCTGTCTCGGATGCGATCAACATTCCTGTGATTGCTTCGGGTGGGGTAGGTGGTTTGCAAGACTTGGCAGATGGCATCAAGCATGGTCATGCGGATGCGGTGTTGGCAGCAAGCATTTTTCACTATGGGCAACATACTGTGCAAGAAGCCAAGCAGTTCATGGCAGCGCAGGGGATACCGATGAGGTTAGCATGAGTGTGAGAGCCAAATGGTTGAACGCGGTGAAGTGGGACGAGAACGGATTAGTGCCGGTTATTGCGCAAGAAGTGGAAACCAACGATGTATTGATGTTTGCCTGGATGAATCGTGAAGCGCTTTCGCAAACTGTTGATCTCGGTGAGGCAGTGTATTGGAGTCGTTCACGTAAGAAGTTGTGGCACAAGGGCGAGGAATCCGGCCACAAGCAAAAAGTACATGAGATTCGCCTCGATTGCGATGCAGATGTCGTGCTTCTGAAAGTGGAGCAAGTTGATAGTATTGCTTGCCATACGGGGCGACATTCTTGCTTTTTCCAAAAATTTGAGGTCAGTGGTAAAACTGGTCATTGGGTAAGCGTTGATCCCGTCCTCAAAGATCCAGAAAGTATTTACAAATGAGCGAGACTTTAAGACGATTGGCAGCTGTCATTGAGTCGCGTAAGCCTGCGAAAGGCGGCGATGCGAATACATCGTATGTGTCGCGATTATTTGCGAAGGGCGACGATGCGATTCTCAAAAAAATCGGGGAGGAAGCGACAGAAACCGTCATGGCAGCAAAGGACGCGCGCGTTGATGGCGATACATCCAAAGTGATCTATGAGTGCGCTGATCTTTGGTTTCACTCGATGATCATGTTGTCGCAGTTTGACCTTACACCTCAAGACGTACTCAATGAGTTGGCAAGACGTGAAGGGATGTCTGGCATTGAAGAAAAAGCGAATCGCAAATTGGAAGAGCGTGAGTTGGCCGAGCGCAAATAAGGCTACTTGACAATGTAGGGGGATAAGTTGGATAGCTGTATTTTCTGCAAGATCGCTATGAAAAAGATTCCATCCAAAATTATTTACGAGGATGAAGATCTTATTGCGTTTCATGATATCAATCCAGCAGCGTCTGTACATTTTTTGATTGTGCCAAAACAGCATATTCCAACGCTGTCACATTGCGAAGAAACTCATGCAGCGCTGCTTGGAAAAATGATGTTGTTGGGGCCAAAATTGTCGAAAGAATTGGGCTGTGATTATCAGGGTGATAGTAACGGAACTGGTACAGGTGGATATAAGGCGCTGTTCAATGTCGGGACGGATGGCGGACAAGAGGTGTACCATCTACATTTACACATCATCGGCGGACCGCGGCCGTGGCGCAGCCAGCACTGACGATCGTCGTCGTTTTTAGAGGCGAAACTACTATTACTCCGGTATGAATGAAATATGCGCCAAACTTCTCACCTTACCCTTGATTGAAATAGGGAGGGTGCTCACGGTGGCATGAAAAAATCAACGTATTTTTATGTCAAATCAATAATCGAAGAGGGCTGTTAAGCCCATCAAGGAGAATCAAAAGTGGGTTCATTTAGTATTTGGCATTGGCTGGTCGTTCTCATCATTGTGATGTTGGTCTTTGGAACCAAAAAGCTTGGGAATATCGGTTCTGATCTTGGAAAAGCGGTCAAAGGATTCAAGGATGGTGTCAAGAGCGAAGAAGAAACATCGTCTTCGCCGCCACAAGCCGCACCATCACAAGTTGCGGATAAGTCGACAATTGATGTCGAGGTAAAAGAGAAATCAAAGACTTGATAGCTTGTGAGTTTTTATTGCACGCTTATAAGTCATTTCAGGCATCGATATGATTGATCTTGGTCTTTCCAAACTTGCATTGATAGGCGTGGTCGCACTGGTCGTCATTGGGCCACAGAAGTTGCCACATGTGGCACGCATGGTGGGTACTTTGTTTGGGCGTGCCCAGCGTTACATCAACGAAGTGAAATCCGAAGTCAGTCGTGAAATTCAACTTGACGAATTGCGCAAAATGCAAAAAGATGTGCAAGAGGCTGCAGTGAATGTAGAGCAAAGCATCGCAGCAAGCGTTTCACAAGTCGAGGGTGACTTACATGCAGCATGGAGTGAGGGTGACGGCTTGATCAATCCGCTATTGTCAACTGTGACGGCAGATCAGCTCGCAGCCAAAGCAAAAGATTTTCGGCGGAAAAGGTTGGCGCGCACATCAGCAGTCCCAACCTGGTACAAAAAACAAAGCGGTCAAAAAACACGCGTGATTTCTGGCGCGGCACGTGTTGCTAAATATCGCCCATCAAGTGGCGCTAAATCTTCTTATTTTCAATAAATGTCCGACGATCAGCAGCCCAATTTACAAGAAACTTTTATTTCGCATCTCGTAGAATTACGCAATCGATTGGTGAAAGCGTCATTGGCAGTGCTGATTGTGGCCGGCATCTTGTTTTTGGTTTGGCCTGGTGCGGCTGCAATTTACGATTTCATCGCACGTCCAATGATGGATTCTTTGCCTGCAGGCTCAAAGATGATTGCGACCGGAATTATCGATCCGTTTCTTGTGCCAATGAAAGTGACTTTGCTCGTGGCATTTGTCATTTCACTGCCGTGGGTCTTATACCAAGCGTGGGCTTTTATTGCACCTGGTCTGTATGCACACGAAAAAAAATTGATTGCGCCCTTAGTGATTTCTTCATCGCTGCTCTTTGTCGCAGGCATCGCGTTTTGTTATTTCTTTGTGTTTGGCAAGGTCTTCAAATTCATTAGTGAATTTGCACCGCAATCAATTGCTGTGGCGCCTGACATTGGTAATTACATTGATTTTGTAATGACCATGTGTCTGGTATTTGGCATTACGTTTGAGGTACCTGTCGTTGTCGTTGTTCTCGTGCGCATGGGATTGGTGAGCGTCGCCAAGCTAAAAGAGTGGCGTGGCTATGTGATTGTTGGTGCCTTTGTTGTCTCTGCAATTGTTACACCACCAGATGTAGCGAGCCAGATCTTCTTGGCAGTGGCAATGTGCATCCTGTATGAAATTGGTTTATTGGTTGCGCCTATTTTTGAGCGCGTTACCCGTGCCCCTGAAGAGCAGGTTTGAAAATTACCCGATTTGACGCAGCCAATTCACCAAAGGATACGCATCTTTAAATAGCGAGAGTACGTCCCCACGCACATCCTTAGGTATCGATCGCTCCAAGTTGATCTCTTTCCAGACAATAAAATTTTTCAATTTGATGTACTCAATGTGAGGCGCATCTGCGTCGAATCCTTTGGGAGGACGCGTTAGCCTGCCTTCTTCTTGCAAGCCACCGAAAGCCTCATTCAGTTTTTTATTTTTCACAAGCTTGCCGAAGCTAGTCGCATTATCGATGACATGATTGCGGATCATCCGCAAACGATCCGCTGGCGGCATGTACTCACCACCGGCGACGAGCAACTTACCATCTGCATTGATGTGGAAATAGTACGCAGGCCCGCCACCTTGGCTTGGTTTCTTTAAGCCACTAGCTGTGATGGAGGCAGAAAAATGTGTTTTATAAGGCTTTTTATCAAGAGAAAATCGCATATCACGGTTGATGCGAAAAAGTGCTTTCTTTGGATTGCAGTCAGATACTGCAGGATCAAAACGACTGATGTCAGCGATGACTCTCGTCACTAATTCTAAAAACTCCGCTCGTAAAATATCGTAACGTGGTTTGTTCATGACAAACCACGCGCGATTATTGTTCATTGAAAGCTCTACAAGAAATTGAATCAGATCGCGTAAGTGCATAAAAGTAACCCACTCCGAATTATTCTCGCTCTTCGCGCCGCGCAATTGGTCGCTTGCCGACCGTAACATCAAGTGTGGACTGTTGTGTTTTGCGTTGTACCGTCATCTTGGCTTTGGTACCTGGCACAAGTTGCGCTATCAAGTTCAGCATATCAGTCGTGTCAGTGACGGCTTTCCCCTCAACTGCAACCAGAATATCGCCAGGCTTAATTCCTGCGACATCAGCTGGACCACCTTTGACTACGCCAGCAATAATGGCACCAGCACGTGTTGTTAGACCAAAGCTTTCCGCTAGCTCTGGAGTGATGTCTTGTGGTTCAACGCCGATATAACCACGCACCACTTGACCTGTTCCGATGATCGATTCCATTACCATTTTTACCGTATTGACAGGGATTGCAAAGCCAATGCCTAGCGATCCCCCACTGCGAGAATAAATAGCAGTGTTGATACCAAGGAGGTTTCCGTTAGTATCGATGAGCGCACCACCAGAGTTACCGGGATTGATCGCAGCATCAGTTTGGATAAAGTTTTCAAATGTGTTGATGCCAAGGTGATTGCGGCCAAGCGCAGAGACGATACCCATCGTGACAGTTTGACCTACGCCAAAAGGATTGCCAATGGCAAGAACGACGTCACCAACTTTGGCTTGATCAGCATGACCAAGCGTAATCGCTGGAAGATTTGGAAGATTAATCTTTACGACGGCAAGGTCAGTTTCGGGGTCTGCACCAACGACTTTTGCGACCGCTTTACGACCATCTGCAAGCGCAACTTCGATTTCATCTGCTGTTTCAATAACATGGTTATTAGTTAGGATATAGCCCTGAGAGCTTACGATGACGCCAGAGCCAAGGCTGAATTGCTTTTCGCTTGGATCCTGTAAATGATCACCAAAAAATTTTCGGAAGAACGGGTCATCCATCAGCGGATTTTTGGGCTGACGCGCCTCCTTAGAAGTAAAAATATTGACGACTGAGGGCATCGCACGTTGCGCCGCATCGCGGTAAGAGCCTTGCGTTGCAGATGCATTTCTGGGGGACTCTAAAAGTGGGACTGTGCTAGATATAACACGAGTACCACGCATACCACCAAGCGCGCCAGCGGCCCAATCGGGCTTAAGTGAGATAACAATAAACCAAATTGCCAAACCGACCGTGACGGTCTGAGCAAACAAGAGCCAAAAGCGTCGCATAAAAATGGGTAATACTAGAAAGTAAGTGAGAAGGAATAAGTGTGCAACATATCGAGTCTACATGTTAGTAATCGCTTCATTTGTAAAAAATTGAGCGACGAAAAACATTTTAAAGACACTAGGCCTAAAATTTGCATGCGGTTCTTGAGACTTGCACACGCAGGATATTACTCGCTTTTGGGGTCATTGATTAAGTTGTTGTAAGCATCTTGAGAGGTGAAAGCAATGTGGCTTGCAACATTGAATAACATTGTATGATCCCAGAAGCAGCAGTTGACCGCGCACTTTTACTTGGGAAGAAGCACGAACACAGTTTTTGTTGCCTTTGATTAGCATCACCCATAGGGTTGAGAGCGCTACACCCTAGACAAAGAACCGGAAAATGCATGCTCACACTTGTACAACTGCCGTTTCTAAGATGATCAATATATAGAGTATTTCCCTCAACTAGGGCCCAATATGTTAGTGAGGATTTTCGTTGGGACCCTTAGTTGTGACAATTTTGCGTGAGTCCTAAAAGTAGTAATCTGGTGCGCCTAACATAATTTAAAACGGACGACTTATGCAGCAAAAAAATATTCAAGCGCCAAAGAGTGTACTAATTGTTGAAGATGATGCAATAACGCGGCGAATGTTGGGTTTGGCCATAGAGTCTGAACCGACATTACAATTGGCAGCTTCCCTAGAAAATGTGCAAACGGCACTTGCCTGGTTGGAGGTAAATAAAGTCGATGTTTTGCTTACAGATCTTGGTTTGCCTGATGGCTCAGGTATTGAGGTCGTTGTGGCGTGTGCAAAGCGTTACCCGAGTTGCGACATGATGGTGATCACAATGGCGAGTGACGAGGAGAACGTATTGGCAAGCATTGAAGCTGGAGCCTCAGGCTATGTGCTAAAAGATGCCGGCAAACTTGATGTTGTTCGATCAGTCAAGGATTTGTGTGCAGGTGGTGCGCCGATGAGTCCTGCAATCGCACGGATGGTGTTGCAGCGGGTTCGGCAAGATAAAAGCCAAGATAAAAATAATAATCAAAAATTAATTCTGAATACGAGCGATGAACAGCCGGCACTCACGAAGCGCGAAACAACAATTTTAGGCTTGATCGCGCGTGGCGACAGTTATGGCGAAGTGGCGGAGTTGTTATCTGTCTCCGTTGGTACTGTTCAATCCCACATAAAAAATATTTATGGAAAACTTGCCGTTCATTCCCGCGGTGAGGCGGTGTTTGAGGCCCACCGACGAGGATTATTAAGCGGCGTTCTGGGAGATAAGCCGAAGCAGTAATCTAACGTCTCGTTCATCTAAGTCAATCGTTGCTCCATTCAGTCTCGACGCGGCTTTGCAAAAGGTTATTTTGGCAAATTGATTGCTTGCTCACTGCATTAATTTTAGATCAAGAATTTTCATTAATATGCCGAGCGTCTTGCAATTCAACAGCGTACTTACTTTTCAGAATTTGTAGGGGCGTAGAATGAGCAACTGATTTTACGCAGATAGAGTGTCTACATTCCGTAATACTTTCAACATTTTGCTGTCGAGCAAATAACAAATTTCATTTGCAACGGATGGAAAATGAATGATTCGTCAAAAAAATAAATAAAAAAACAGCACAAATTTTGGCATGAATAAATCTATTCCCTTTAAAACAAACAGCGCGTCCGTTATAATCTAAGGTTGCTAGAAGTTTTGTGGGTTGAGAGTCTTACCCCAAACCGTCTTAAAAGCATTTGATCCCCTTTGCTCAATGCTTGGCGTGCCTTGTTACGGCGATTTTTCTAAATCCTAGGGGTATAAATTAGCGCTTACGCAAAATTTCCAATTGCGCATTCGTCTTACAGGGACGCAAATGTGCAACAGCTTTGCAATTGTCTCTGCATAGGTGATTTTTCGTAAGTCCTATAAAAATTTCGTATTTTGACTGATTGGGGTTTGTATGAGTAACGAAAAGCAGGTCGATTCAAGTCGGCGCGGCTTACTCGTCGCTACGTGTGCGGCGGGTGGTGTGGCAGGGTTGGCCGCTGCTGGTGCTTTTGTATCCACTTTTCAGCCGTCTGAGCGAGCAAAAGCTGCAGGCGCGCCAGTGGAAGTAGATATATCCAGCTTGGCGTCTGGTGAAATGAAAACGGTCGAGTGGCGCGGCAAGCCAGTATGGATTTTAAAGCGTTCACCGGAAATGGTTGCGTCACTGAAAAAGACTGACGGACAGGTGGCGGATCCGAAATCGGAGCGCAATCCTGAAGAGTTGACGCCAGAATATGCTCGCAACGAATATCGATCTATCAAGCCAGAGTTACTTGTTGCTGTTGGCATTTGCTCTCATTTGGGCTGTTCGCCAACTACAAAATTTCAAACGGGTGCGCAACCTTCATTGCCTGACGATTGGGAGGGTGGTTTCTTGTGCCCATGCCATGGTTCTACATTTGATCTTGCAGGCCGCGTGTACAAAAATAAGCCAGCGCCAGATAACTTGGAGGTGCCGCGTCACATGTACGTTGGCGATACCAAACTGATCATCGGTAAAGATGAGAAAGGTGAGGCCTAATCATGGCATTTGTTGAAAAAAAATTGCCGGCTGATGCGCCAGTTGCCGCCAAAGCATTGAACTGGGTGGATTCACGCTTCCCGCTGACGAAGTTGTGGAATGACCAGTGGGGTCAATACTACGCGCCGAAGAATTTAAATTTCTGGTACATCTTCGGCTCACTCGCGATGTTGGTGTTGGTCATTCAGATCGTAACTGGCATTTTTCTCGTGATGCACTACAAGCCAGATGCCAACCTTGCTTTTGCGTCGGTTGAATACATCATGCGTGATGTGCCTTGGGGCTGGTTGGTGCGTTATATGCACTCTACCGGTGCCTCAGCCTTTTTCGTAGTGGTGTACCTGCACATGACCCGTGGCTTGCTATATGGTTCTTACCGTAAGCCACGTGAGTTGATATGGTTGTTCGGTGTTGCAATTTTCTTGTGTTTGATGGGTGAGGCATTCTTTGGTTACCTCTTGCCATGGGGTCAAATGTCCTATTGGGGAGCACAGGTAATCGTCAACCTATTTGGTGCGATTCCTTTCATTGGTCCTGATTTGTCGCTGTGGATTCGTGGTGACTACGTTGTCTCTGATGCGACATTGAATCGTTTCTTTTCGTTCCATGTGATCGCTATTCCATTGGTGTTACTCGGTTTGGTCGTTGCGCATTTGATCGCGCTTCACGAAGTCGGCTCTAACAATCCAGATGGTATCGAAGTGAAAGAAAATCTCGGTCCCGATGGGCATCCGCTGGATTCGATTCCATCACATCCCTATTACAGTGTGCATGATATTTTTGGTGTCACCGTTTTCCTTACAATTTTTAGTGCGATTGTGTTCTTCGCTCCGGAGATGGGTGGATATTTCCTTGAATTTAATAACTTCATTCCTGCAGACTCATTGAAGACGCCGGCGCACATTGCGCCAGTGTGGTATTTCACGCCGTTTTATTCCATTCTGCGTGCAACGACGTCACAGTTTATGTATTGGTTGATTGGTGCGCTACTTGCTTATGTTGGATTGATTTTCCTTAAGTCCAAGTTAAGTGGTGCTGTGAAAATGATTATCGCTGCTGGGGCTTTAGTAGCTGTTGCGGGCATGTTGATTTTTGACGCAAAATTCTGGGGCGTCGTTTTGATGGGTGTGTCGGTATTAATTTTGGCAGCATTACCTTGGCTGGATCAGTCAAAAGCAAGGTCGATTCGCTACCGTCCAGACTGGCACGTATGGGTGTATTTGGTGTTTGGCGCAGCGTTTTTGGTTCTTGGCTATCTTGGTATTTTGCCGCCGACAGCGGGTCGCACTTTGGTAGCGCAGATTTGCACATTCATTTACTTTGGCTTTTTCTTGTTAATGCCTTGGTGGAGCGCAATGGGTAAGTTTAAGCCTGTTCCAAGTCGCGTCACGTTTCATCCGCACTGAGCCGCTAAAGGAATAAATTGACATGAAATTGCTTAAAAAATTGATTGCTGTTTTAGCCTTGGTACCAGCACTTGCGATAGCAATTGAAGCTGGTTTCCCTTTGCAGCATGCACCAGATCGCTCTACTGATATTTCGGCATTACAAAATGGTGCGAAATTATTTGTTAACTACTGCCTTAATTGCCACGCAGCTGCTTCAATGCGTTACAACCGGCTCCGTGATATTGGTCTGACGGAAGAACAGATTAAAAATAATTTGCTCTTCACTGGCGATAAAGTGGGTGATTTGATGAAGGTGTCGCTGAGTACAAAGGATGCTAAAGATTGGTTTGGAGCCGCACCACCAGATTTGTCCGTGATTGCACGAGCAAAGTCTTCAGGTGCAGGTTCAGGCGCAGACTATCTCTACACTTATATGCGCACTTTCTACAAGGACGATACGCGCCCGAGTGGCTGGAACAATATGGTGTTCCCAAATGTCGGTATGTCGCACGTTTTGTGGGAACTTCAAGGAGTTCGTACCCCCAAATTCGAAGAGAAAAAAGATCCGCATGATGCAGGAAAAACGCTGCACGAATTTGTTGGTTTTGAGCAGGTAAAACCAGGAAAAATGACGGCGCTGGAATATGACAATGCTGTTGCAGACTTGGTTGGCTATTTGCAGTGGATGGCAGAGCCCGCGCAAAATACACGCAAGCAACTTGGTGTCTGGGTTTTGCTGTTCATGGGTGTTCTGGTTGTATTGGCGTGGCGTCTAAATGCCTCGTTCTGGAAAGAAGTTAAATAAATCTCGTGCCCGCGTCGCGGGCATTTATTCCAGGGTGAGCCGCATGCGCCTCACCCTTTTGTTTCTAAGGGACTACAAAAATGATGGTTCTCTACTCGGGTACAACTTGCCCATTTTCTCAGCGTTGCCGTCTCGTTTTGTTCGAGAAAGGCATGGATTTTGAAGTACGTGATGTCGATCTGTTCAACAAGCCAGAAGACATCTCCGTTATGAACCCCTATGGCCAGGTTCCTATTTTGGTTGAGCGTGACTTGATTCTGTATGAGTCAAATATCATCAATGAATATATTGATGAGCGTTTTCCACATCCTCAATTGATGCCTGCTGACCCATTGATGCGCGCACGTGCACGTTTGATGTTGTTCAACTTCGAAAAAGAATTATTTATTCATGTCCATACATTGGAAAATGATAAATCGAAGGGGGCCGAAAAATCGCATGAAAAAGCACGCGCTGAAATTCGTGATCGATTGACGACCTTGGCACCACTATTCTTAAAGAATAAATACATGCTTGGTGATGAGTTTTCCATGTTGGATGTTGCCATTGCGCCGTTGCTCTGGCGTTTGGATCATTACGGCATCGAGCTATCTAAGACGGCAGCGCCATTGCTGAAATATGCAGAGCGAATTTTTTCTCGTCCAGCATACATTGAAGCACTGACCCCTTCGGAAAAAGTGATGCGTCGTTAGCACTTGCTGTTCACAAGCATGCAGATTGCAGATGTTCGTTCGTTTTTTATGAGGAAATTTTTCCAATCGGTCGTAGCTTGCTATGCTGCCCCAGTGAAGAAATTTCCTTATTTATAAAATGCATCTTGAACATTTGCGCATGCATGAGGCATTGAAACTAAGAGTTTTTTGGTATTTCCGTATCGTTGGGTTGCATTGCGTTGCGTAGTAAGGCACTATGCAATGCCATAAAACGCGATATCAAAATACGTAAAAATTTGTAGAATTAAGTAGGGTCAAGCAAATCACATCACTATGTCAGAGACTTCGACAAAACCATATCTTCTGAGAGCAATTTACGAGTGGTGTACCGATAATGGTTACACTCCGTATTTGGCGGCAATGGTCAATGGACGCACTCAGGTGCCCAGAGAATTTGTGAAGGGCGGTGAGATTGTGTTGAACATCAGCTTCAGCGCAACAAGTGGATTGAAGATGGATAATGATGTCATTCATTTTCACGCACGATTTGGCGGTGTTTCGAAAGAAATCGTTGTGCCAGTTGAAAATGTTGTTGCGATTTACGCGCGTGAAAATGGTCAAGGAATGGCTTTCGAAGTTTCGCACATCCCTGCATCAAATGATAAAGCGACTGAAGAGGTAAAAGACGTGGCTGCTTTGGAAAAAGCGGGTGCATCCCCAATGCTGTCAGCAGTGCCTTCATCGCAGTTGGAGCAACAAGAAGGTTCGGGGTCTTCGGATAAAAATAATGATCCGGAAACGCCAAAAAAAGGCGGTAGGCCTACCCTAACACGAATAAAATAGTGTAGAATTCTGGTCTTAAGTTTTCGCCGGCTTAGCTCATTTGGTAGAGCAGTTGACTTGTAATCATCAGGTGGCCAGTTCGATTCCGGCAGCCGGCACCAAACAAAAACCCGCATTCAGAAATGAGTGCGGGTTTTTTCTTTTTTAAGCAGATTGTAATTACGACTTAACTCTCACTTTTCATCCCACTCCAACGTGGCGTAAGTTCGTGTTTTATCAAGAACAAATCCAACACACGCCCAACAGTGTGATCCACCATCTCAGCGATGGATTGCGGGCGATGATAAAAGCCAGGAAGAGGCGGAAAGATAATGCCGCCCATTTCGGTGACGGCAGTCATGTTGCGTAAATGCGCTAAATTAAACGGTGTTTCACGCACCATCAATACAAGGCGCCGGCGTTCTTTCAACACAACATCCGCAGCGCGAGTAATTAAATTATCGGACATGCCATGCGCAACAGAGGCAAGAGATTTCATTGAGCAAGGCGCAATGATCATCCCATCTGATTGAAATGATCCACTAGCGATGGATGCGCCGATGTCACGCACGTTATGGATAACATTGGCCAGTGATTCGACATCTTTGCGATTCATGTCGAGTTCTTGGTGGAGATTGAGTACGCCAGCGTCAGAAACCATCAAATGGGTTTCGACATCATGGCGGTCACGTAGATATTGCAGAAGACGTACGCCGTACACCGCACCCGTTGCGCCTGTGATGGCGACAATCAGGCGCGTCGGAGCAGTAGCGAGAGGAGGGAGACTCACCTAAGCCTTTAGCAAGGCTTGTAACTCACCGGAATCAAACATCTCGTTCATGATGTCAGAGCCGCCGATAAACTCGCCTTTGACATATAGCTGAGGAATGGTAGGCCAGTTGGAAAATTCTTTGATTCCCTGACGAACTTCTGGATTTTCCAGGACATTGATTGTGACGATATCGTCAACGCCACTTTGCTTTAACAATTGCACTGCACGACTAGAAAAACCGCACTGTGGAAACTGGGCTGTGCCCTTCATAAACAATACGACCGGATTGACTGTCACTGTCTCTTTAATCCAAGATTGTACGTCTGTCATAGCTACCTCACTGTTGTTGATATTTGTATTATATAAAAATCTATGGCTTTGCGCTGAACATGAAGTTCAAGACTTCAGTCGCGCAAAAGCATCTGCCATTGCACTATTTGCCGCTGGTTGGTGTATTTGTTGCTGATGCTGTGAAAGACGTTTCGCATCATTGCGATCTCCACGCTGTTCCGGTTTTGCGCCAGCTGGTGCAGGCGTATCGGATAGACGCATGGTGAGCGCGATGCGTTTGCGCTTTTCATCGACTTCCAAGACTTTCACCTTGACGACCTGGCCGGCTTTAACGACTGTGTGTGGGTCTTTCACAAATGTATTCGACAGGGCTGAAATATGTACCAATCCATCTTGATGCACACCAATGTCAACAAAGGCGCCAAACGCCGCAACGTTGGTGACAACGCCTTCAAGAATCATATCGGGACGCAAGTCGCGAATTTCTTCCACGCCTTCCTTGAAGGTGGCGGTAGTGAATTCAGGGCGTGGATCGCGGCCAGGTTTTTCCAACTCTTTGAGAATATCGGTAATCGTTGGGACGCCAAATTGTTCATCGGCATACTTAGCAGGATTCAAGGACTTGAGTAGACGTTCGTCACCTATGACGCCTTTTACGTCCTTCTTTATATCGGCTAGGATTTTCTCCACCAAAGGATAAGACTCAGGGTGAACTGCGGACGCATCAAGCGGGTTGTCGCCCGTCATCACGCGCAAAAATCCAGCGGCTTGTTCAAATGTCTTGTCGCCTAAACGCGGTACGTTGCGCAAGTCTTTGCGAGAAGAAAACATGCCTTTCATGTCGCGATAAGTAACGATGCTCTGCGCGACACTGGCATTGAGTCCAGACACGCGTGCCAACAATGGCGCGGAAGCAGTATTCACATCAACACCCACGGCATTCACACAATCTTCAACCACGGCATCCAGAGAGCGTGCTAACTGTGTTTGTCCAACGTCGTGCTGATACTGACCAACGCCAATTGATTTTGGATCGATCTTTACAAGCTCAGCCAATGGGTCTTGCAAACGACGTGCGATAGAAACGGCACCGCGGATCGATACATCTAAATCCGGTAATTCTTTAGAAGCAAATTCGGAAGCAGAGTAGACAGAAGCGCCAGCTTCCGACACCACAATTTTGGTGAGTTTTAATTCTGGGCGAAGTTTAATCAAGTCTTGCGCAAGCTTGTCCGTTTCACGGGATGCCGTGCCATTACCGATAGAGATGAGCGATACCTTGTGCTTTTCAGCAAGTGTAGCCAAAGTGTGCAGCGAGCCATCCCAATCATTGCGTGGCTGGTGAGGATAAATGGTCGCA
>Ga0102914_1000056_pt1 | contig 14104 bp, 19 predicted proteins | sample Colrivmeta1561A3_FD_78198 | JGI IMG/M metagenome (GOLD analysis project Ga0102914, IMG submission 78198) | Estuarine microbial communities from the Columbia River estuary - metaG 1561A-3 | ecosystem: Environmental > Aquatic > Marine > Intertidal zone > Estuary | place: USA: Columbia River...
ATATAATTTTTTTTTGTTTTTTTTATAAATTTTTTTTTATTATAATTTAATAAAATCATTTTTCTTTCTTTTCTTTTTTAGAGATAGCGGCTTCATCACTAACACCTTCAACATCCAATAATAATCCAACACCAGCTAGGATCCATTTACGAGGATTTAATTTACTTCTTAATTGAGCTGTAAAGATGAAAGTATTACCTCGATCCTCAGTTCTATAGCATGGACATTAATACAGTGTTTTATCTTCTTTACCTTCTAATGGAATTTAAAGTGCTTTACAAAATACTACAGGTAAAACTGAAAACATCTCTTTAGGTCTTGATTCTTCTAGCGTACTAGAAACTGGATCCCATCGAGCTAATTGTAAAAATATATAAAATATTTTATTAAAATATTAATATTAATACCTCCTTCTAAAACAAATCCGAATACAAATGCTCCATCTTTAGCAGCTATATCAATATCATCAATTGATTTCTTTGTTACTTCAGTTTATATATATAATTTATTTAGCTCTTGGGATTTATTCCTACCTACTACTTATTTGATAGCTGTCAAGAATGATTATGGATTAAAGAATCTTCCTATCATAATTACCTTGGGTATATTATATGGATCATCTCTGAACATATTTAATTGTTCTATACGTTTAGCTAAATTAGTTAACCATGAGGCTAAACCTCTTTTTGATGGATAGGCTAATGCTACCCATGGAGCTGGTACTCTATTTAATGCTAATGAATCTATAACCTATTCCATTTTTTCTGATATTGTTAAAATACCTCTAAATCCTTAATCTATTTCATCTAACGATCGCACTATTTCTATAAGTAAATAATTCATATACTCGATTTCTTATAAAAATACATTTTAATATGGACCTTTTGAATCAGAATCCATTTTATTCTTTATTTCATCTAAATTAAATACCAATGATTTCATACCCATATCTTCAATAATTAATTTAATGATATCAATTGCAATTTCATTTTTACCTCTAATACCACTATTCTCATCTGAGCCTACATCCTTAGGTTATAGTTCCAAAAGTGTAGAAAATAATGAATTACATTACATAGTTCTAAAACCTATTTCTGCATTTGAATGCAATCCATATGCTAATGGAGTTTCTTATGTAAGTACCTATTCTATATGCTCTATATATTTTTCATAATTATTTGGTGCTGGTACCCTAAATGATACATTCTTACCATCTATAAATGGGAATAACTCTAATTCATCAAATAAACCTTCATGCATATTATTATCTAAATAAGCCATACATAATCTTCTATCCCAATCATCAACAATATGACCACCATACATAATTTCACCAAATATATATCTTAAATCATCAAAAGGTACCTTACCACCAGAATTTTATTCCATATATCTATTCATAACTAGATAACTATCACGTAAATCACCAATATTAAATGGATAACTCATATTCCATCCTTTAGGACCGAATCTTCTGCGTTCAAGTACGGTTGAATGGAAAAAACATAAACCAAATAATATAGATTTAATTTTAGGATCTTTTTCTTCTATTTCATCTTTTGAAAAATATGACCATGCTCTTTTCATATTTGCACGTAAACCAGAAGGTGGTTCATTTGTTAATTTTATTGATCTATCTAATATACCAATTGGAATACCAGATGATGGTTCTGCGGATAAAAATAATCTAAACTTAGGATTACCTCCACCTGCTTCACCTGTAAAACTATCTAATATCTTTTCTAATTCTAATAACCAAGTAGGCATTAAATGTATATTTTAAAGCATAACCCAATGACCTTCCTTATTACCCTCTTCAATACGCCTACGAGCTATTTCATCTTAACCTTAACCTAATGAAATATTCCAAAATCCTTTACCAGGTTCAATTTTATTTAATTTAGCTAATTTCTCTACCTCCTTAACAGGATCAGCACCTGGACTCAATATAAAGAAAATTGGTATAGTAGAATCTGAATCATCTACTGATTATGCTAATACATCAGAGAAATTTAATTTTGAATCCATTTCTACGAATGATTCTCCCTATGGTAAAACACTACGTATAAAATTAGTCATAGCTACTGTAATACGATCAGGTCTTAGACATCTTAACACCAATAATTTTTTAAATAACATTGAATCAAGCTTTTTCCAATCTAAAGGTAATTTTACATCCTCTGGTGTAAGTTCATTATACCAATCCTTAAATCTACCTGGTGCATCCTTCTCCATATTTGTAGCGAAATTACGGAATTCTTCTAATTAAATTAAACCCTAAACTGAATCCCATGCTGTGTTAGGTAACCAATCTAAATTATTTTCTGTACCTGGTTTAGGTACACATTTGATTAGGAAATCCATTTCCTATAATTCATATTAGCATTCAATAACTTTTTTCTACATTAATCTAAATGTGATCAATGTTAAAAATATTAATTTATGTTTTTCAAATAAGCCTCTAGCTATCCATTAATAAATAGTAAATCTAATATTTTTTCTTAATTCTTCAATACGTGTATCATCACGAACAGTTGTACGTTCTATAGCTTTGAAGAAAAATTTATTAAAGCTTTCCAATGAATATTAATACATATGCTCCATAATACATAGCTATATCACCAAAAAGTACAATAATGCACCCTCTGCTGCCACTGGTCTATATATCTCACGAGATTAATTAATCTCTATTTCAGTTATTTTCGCTTATTCTTATTATATACCTATTTCAATAGCAGTTTTTTTTGTATTATCTAAATTTTATATTAATTCTCTATTATCAAGTATAGTTGATGGATCAGCCTCACTCAATGATACTAATAAGCTCTCCTCCAATTTATCTAATGTAACAGAAAATTCATTTTATTTTTTCACTAAATCAGATCTCATCATTTCTAATTCATTTTTCTCTATATTCACAACAGCCGCTAATAATTATTCCTCTAAACCCTACTCAGTTACAATAAAGTTTATAATTGTACATTGGGCAGCTATCTCTGGACGGAAATGAGGATTATATAATTTAGTCATCAAGAATAATTTAAATTTAGGATCATAATCAATTTACTCACCAGCCATCTCTAAAAATTATTATTTACCCTTTTTAACTATAGCCCTCTATAATAATGGATCAAGTGTAGCATCAATTTCCTACTATATTCCCTCTAATAATACAGATTTACCCATTGGTATTGAAGCTACCAGTGTTTACATCCATTTATTAGCACTTACATTAATTGTTAATAAATTTTCACCCTACGATCCTCGAATCCATGTTGATCCCTATAATTAAGGATCAATTATCAATGGCCATCTAGAACATGCTGATATTACAGATGCATTTTCCATACTCATTAAATCAGATGGTAGACCCTCATTCTTCCAAGATGCTTTTTTCGCTTCAGTTGTAAGAATCATTAGAGGCTCAATTCCTTCTGTTATTGGAATCTATTTTGCTTTTAAATCAGTCAACCATATTGTCTTCCATAATTCAGCACGAATTCTAGCTGAAAATGCACCAATGTAACTTACAAATGCAGCAGCAAGTAAGGCATTACCGATAACGGATTTAATATTGCGTTATAGATCCTTTACGTTCTCACCCCAACGTTTATTTTCACCTGCAAGACCTTTAACCAATTTCTCAGCAGCATTCAATTTTTCCAAACAATTATTAGCATCTGCTTCTACTCTTTATTTAACTGTTTCCGCTTCATCCAACTATCTTTTTAGCGTATTGACTTTTTCTGTTAAAACTCTTACACGTTCCTTAACAATAGCCAATTCCTTTTTCTTAATATCAAGTGTTTCAGTTGCCTTATTCTATGAATCCACAAGGGGTTTAACTTCTTTAAAGATTTTATTAAACATACAGATATTAATCAACCAACCAGCTAACTTAGCTGCTGCATAATTTTATCCAAGCATAAACTTTTCATTGAAATTTCTACTAGGATCATCAATTATACTACGCACTGGTACCAATACAGCTGGATCAATGTTCTCACCGTTAAAATCAAGGACACGCTATAAGAATTGAGCAGGATTACCCATAACCTATTAAGCTTTCTTCCATACTTTGTCATCTGCATCATTAACACCCACCTTCTCACCCAAAAGAATCATTACCACTTTAGCGCACAATAAAACGCCAGGTGGTGGAGAGCCTAATGTTTTCATTTCGGTGATATTTGGTTTCTTGAGGCAGTTAACAGCTTCTTTTGCAGATTCAAGAGCAGGTAGTGCTTATTTAAGTGCAATATCTGCTTCTGTTTTTAATTTTTCTGCTTCCATTGAAGCTATATTAGTTTTTTCTTCTTCTTCATTGGCAATAGCGGTTTCTTATTCTGCTATAGAGCTTTCTTAACCAACTTTTTATATTAAAACATCTGTATCAGCTCGTTTTTTTTCTACTTCAACCATCTTGATTTTTAATTCATCTTGAAGTCCTTTGACTTTACTCTCTGTTTCAGCTAAAATATTAAGTCCCTATTAATAACGAGTAATTTATCGTTCAATTTAATCACGCTTTTCTTTTAGTAGTGTTTTATAAAAGTCGATTAATTCCAAGAATGACTTAGGAGTAGTGTAATTATATCGGCGCTCTAATTTAAGATATTTATCATTTGCTTTATCTATTGATAGATGTACTTCAGCCATATGTATTGATATATTACGTCTAATTTCATCAGTAGGTAATTCAATATCTGTAATAAAACGATAACTGACATCTATCAATGCATCCTTAGGCCATGGATGGAACCAATCAACTGAGGTATTATTAATTATACCTGGGAATTTACGTGATCTAATACGCATTGTATCACCTACAGGTGAAAAACATAATACAACCTTTAAATTTTTACGCATCTTATCCAAGAAATAATATGATAGGGCCTCCATATTATCAGCTGTTCCTTAACCTCTAGCCTCATTTCTTAAACCCTATACCATAGCCTCATACTCCTCTTTCGTAAATAAATCAAAAATCCAACCACTATTCAACATATCATTGATAGGAATAATAAAAGCCTCCTCTTTAATCTAAGCATCAGTAATCATAAACACCCTTGGGGTTGCACTTGGTTTAGCTATTCGTTTATATATTTCCGATAAGAAATTTCGCATATCCGTCATTCCGAAGTTTTATGTTACAACCATTTAATCGATTTCGTATCCAACAATAAATGTACTTAACCTAGTTAACGATTATTTTCCTGAACCACCAACACCTACCAATAAAGCATTGCCTCCAGGTAATTCTATTATTCTAGATATTCTACATATATGCTCTATAGCTTATTAAAATAATACTAGATTCATTTAAGCTTTAGAATCATTATATTCCTATAATTTTTCTGTTAGAACTTATTTTAATGTACCAGAATCATGATTGATATATGATGGTTCATTACCTTAATGTATACTAACAAAACTTGTAAAAATAGATGGTTCTTCTAATGGGAAATCTTTATCCTTTTCATCCTATTCACCGAATGTTTTTACCATAGTATCCTTAATATAATCTCTAAATACTTTTATATCTTCAATATTGATGAAACGATCTTCAAATACTCTTTTACATTCATGAACCCATAAACGTAGTACTTTAATTGGTGAGTTTCTATAGGCCGAGGGAGAGGATCTCATTATTCCTTCTACAACTTTAGCGATCTCTCTGAAATTAAATTAATAATGGAATTTTTTTGCGCTGGGGCTAAAACGTGTGTCTTTTAAAATTTTTTAAAATATCATAATTGTTCCTTCTATAATTTTATCGCTCATTTTTGCAATCTTATCATCAAATTAAGCTAAATGGGCTCCTAATATTGAACCAAATATTGTTTTTATTATATCAGAATTAGGGGTGTACATTGTAAACACAGAGAAATTACGCTATAATCTTAAATCGACTGTAAAACTTCCTGATTTTTGATTCAAACAACTAAAGAATAGTATATCTTGTAAGAATTTACGTTCTTCTAATTGATCTCTATTAAAGATGGAACCGTAATCAACAACCTATCTTAATAATTATATTGGCTATTATGTACTATATTTATCAACGTATGGCATGTTTAAATCATCGATGAAGCATATTAATACCTTACCGGTTGCAGAACCAAATGTTTTACCAGATTTCTTTTCCACCATAGATTCAATGTTACGTTATAAAGATAATGAATCGGTGAATGATGAAAAGTTAATGGTTTTATGTGCAACCAATTCAGGTTTGGTTTATGAGAGATAATCTTTGATTACTGCAGTTTTTCCTGTACCAGCAGATCCAACAAACAAAACTGGTTTCCTTCTGCGTAAATGATAATCAAGAATTGTTCTTAATCTGGTTGTGTGTAGGGTGGAAACATAAATTTTAGAAAATATAGATTCTTCAGTAGGAATATAAGCCTATACCTTACCAGCCCAATGCTACCATTTATTTTCAATAGGATCCCAATAATAATCATAGCACATACCCTATTCTGGGAATTTAACTTTAGCTGAACTTTTCCATACAGAATTAAAATCCTTCATATCCTTTTCATCATCCTATCCACCACCAAAGCAACCACCAACAGCCCACATTCCAGCATAAATAAAGAATGCTTCATATGTAACACGCAAATCTTCCTCTTTACTTTTAGGATCCCTCAAAACAGATTCAAATTCAATCATTAATGCATCAAGAATCATACATATTGTCATAACCTATGCAATATCTACCATAGGAACAATCAATCGAACTTTAGTACGATCTCTAATATCTTAATTGGTCTCAAAATATTATTGAAAGCATCTATAATAAACACCTTTACCTATTTCATCTATGATAGGGGATATAGGTATATTTGCTACCATACCCTCTTTTTTAAGTGTAGTACGTTCAAATGAACGCTCAAGCCAACTATTCATATATGGCATCCAACCAATATCCTATTCATTAATAAATAACACACCGCCCCTCGATACTGTAGCAGGTGTAGCATTTTTAAGATTACTTATTTCCAATAATAAACGCATGCTAGGTGTTAATGGAATACGATCATTACTAACAAGGGTTAGTACTTTATTATCATCCATTACAGTATTTAGTGATTCAATCCATTCAGGATCTATATCACCATCTAATATACTCCATTTATGTTTCTATGTTTATTTATATTTATCCTCGCATTTATTTTAATTTTTCATTATCATTGAAAGCACTCCATTCTTCCATTCCTTAGTTTTAGAGTAACATCCAAATAATTCATCTGATGTTACGGCCTTTGGATTTAATGTATCATATTCACATTCCTCTCCTTTATTTATATGAGTTTTAGATAGGGTCTTCCATACAGATGTTTTACCACAACCAGGTGGACCTATTATAAATACACAATGTCGTACCTCTAATATTTCAGCTAATTATACTACTTTTATGATAAACTATTCTTCAGCAACTAAACCCATATCATTCTTTACAGTCATTGTTACAACTTTCTTGAAATCAGGATCGGTTTTAGATTCACATATTATTTTTGGGAATAAATCATTAATAAGTCCCATAAATATTGGTTTATCATCAGTCACAATCTTTGGCAAATTAAAATCACGTAATGCTCTCATTAATAATGGATCTTCCTATATTGATGGATCTTAGCGTTTAAGTTTACCGGCCTATCTCAACACAGATTTTACTGCCCTCAATCCCCAATCATAATGTCTAGCCTTACTAAGTAATTCTCTACTGAGCATATAAAGCGATACAAACTTTCTAGATAAAGATCTGGCCTACTAAAATCCCTCAGACATAAGCATATTTTCACATATAAGTACTAAATCAGGAACAACCATAGCACATGATCTGAACAATGCCTTTAAATTTTCAGGTAATTCTGTACGTCCAGCATAACCAGGATTCATGGTGATGAAAAATCCAACAGTATCTTACAATGAAATTTCACCTTCTTCCATAAATAAGAATTTTTGCTTTTTTTCTTTTAATGCATCCAGAATTGTTTTAACTTGGGTAGATATAACAGATAAAACTTCTATAGAAATACGATTGAATTCATCAAAACATCCCCATGCTCCACTTTGAGAGAGACCCATAAATATTTGAGCCATAGAATCTTTATTCATTTAATCAGAGCAATTAAAAACCATAACAGGCAATCCTACAGCACGACCTAAATCTTTAGTAGTTTCAGTCTTTCCTGTACCGGCAGGTCCAGCTGGTGCTCCACCCATGGTAAGATTTAAAGCCTAAGTTAAAGTGATATAACATCTATCAGTCAAAGGTGTAATAACCAAACGTACTGCATTACCGGTATATTCATAAGAATAGAATCTGAACCAATCTACAATTCTGATTATGCATTTATATTTATCTTTTTCTTTTTCCCATTTAAATCTTAATGCCTATCTGGTAGCCATATCATTATCCTTATTATCCCAATAGAATTTTAATTAGGAAAGCCATGCAAAAGATTCAAGCTCAGCAACTTTAGTTATTACAAACTTTTCAACTACATCCCTAGAATGTACATCAATTGTTATAATATTAATTATCTTTATGCGCTCCAATATATCTAAATTACCTCGTACTTTTTTTATTAGGTTATCTATTCGCCCTTCTATTTATTTATGGCATTCTTTCATTGCAGTTTCAGCACCACCAGCTAAATCCTCAATTGCTCTAGCCACATCCTCGGTCCATACAATTTGTGTCGTAAGTAAAGCTATTTATGAGCAATAATCTCGAACCCATTCTTCACGCGGCTTATCACCCTAATCCCACATTTCTGCAGTTTATTTAGCATTTTCTAAAATATCCTCTAAGCACTCACGCATCTTATATTCTAAGGCAGATAGCCAATGCTCTACTGCACCAACGCATTCGAAGTTCGAATTGAAGTAAACTCTTTCGTCGTCTTTGGATAGCATAGATCCTGCTGAACGTGATATATCTGTTGGGTTTTTTGGTGGATCAAATACCAATGTCTTCATACCATCAAAGCAATCGCCCAAAAATTCTGCAACTTTTGGAGGATTTTACCCGTTCGATAATATTGTTAATAGACTTTGATTGCTGAGGAAATAAAAACGGGGAAATGCTTTTTTCTTTTATTCTAGATAATCATTTAAAGCTTTTTCGCATCTTTTGATACTTGTGCTCATAGAGACCAATTACTCTTTTCTTTCTTATATACATGCTTCAACTACAGCTGGATTAATCGATACATCAGCCATCATTTCTCGGAATTCCTTATCCACCCCCTCAAATACCTTAGTGTCTTCTGGTAATTGGGTTCGAATATCCTCTGAGGCAAGGAAAATATTTACCAATATTTTCCAATTTTTTTATACCTTCAACCATTCGTTAACTACGCTATCGACTCGTGATAGCTTATCTCGCCAATCCTCAACAGTATCATAGAAAAATTCAACATATTTTCCTTAACCCTTCATACCCATCAAATCAAGCGAATGCTGATCCAACATTTCCATCATATTATCAAGCGGCTAGAATATTTTAGTTTCCTTATAATCTTCAAATTCAAATACCTACTTCACCCAACTAGCCTATATGGATTTTAATTTCTTTTCAATTTTAGCCTCTTTACCAGCTACATCCACTGTTTCATTGATCTGGGCTTCGTACTTATATAGCTGCAACTAAAGTATATCCTCGAATGTAAACTGAAGTGATTTATGATCAAATTATTTTCCTGTCATTAATTTAATTTATTTCCAATGCCTATCCTCCATAAACTCACTGTGCAATGATGAAACAAGTGGTAATACAACTGACATATTTTTAACCTTCTCCTAGATTGCATTATACCCCTTATAATTTTTAATTTCCTTAGGTAGATTTTTAAGTTAATTAGCTAGTATCTTATTGGCTTCCAATAAGAAATCTGCTTTTATTTATCTAAATGGCTTTCCCTTCCAATCATTATATTAATAGTTAACCATAGATATAGCATCCCACATTACTTTGAGACTTTTAAGATCTGTTGCACACTCACGTAATTATTTGTATCCACTTTTTTCTAATTCAAATAGACGTTCAAGTTAATTATAGTCAGCAGCCTCTTTTTCTATTGCTTTTAGCTTTGAATGATAATTATCAATTTTAATATAATTATAGCTAATCTCTTCCATATTCATCTATTCTTCATAAGAATAGGGTAGATTTTATAATACATCCTATCTAAATTCATTAACTTTTTAATTAAATTAGTCTAATCGTTTTTTAATATTGATTGTTTCTTATGTTTGAAGTGGTAATATATCTGCTTTTATTTTAAAGACTTTTTATGTTGTTTCATTAAATTACGAGAAAGCATTATCAATGCTCTAAAGGGGATCCTCCTCTCCCTTATCCATTATGGCAACTCCATGCTTTTTTAATTTATTAACCATTTCTTTCATTCTTGTAACAATACCTTCACATTTAGGTTCAACATCCTTAACATCAGAAATAACACGCATTACTTTCATCAATAATTCCTAATTGCCCTAATGATCTGGATTAGCAGGATTATTTACTATACCTTGATCTGTTTTATGTATGAAATTTTTTAAATTCTTCAGTGTTGTCTTAAATTATACTACTAAAAATTATGTATAGACTTGGATCCAAGCGCTTACTTTTTATTCTAAAGCAGTTTTTAATGGTTGAATGTTAATTTTTAACCATGCTATTTCAGCTGGTGTTTATATTTTTATTATCTCCGATTAAACACCTTTTAATTTAGTAATATTATCATCAAATAAATCTAAGCTGGGAATTTTTAATCTACAACCTGCTAATAATTAATTATTTGCAGCAGATTCTTCCTCATCGCCCTAATCTTTTGGTTCATTGTCATTCAAAAATTCTTCAAATGAATCAGTAGGCTTAATTGTCCATAAATATTAATACATTTCATATTTTTCTTTAAACTTACGTGTCTCCTCCTCCATTGAATCCAAGTTTCCACTAATTAAACCTATCACCTCACGAATTTCAAAGAAATCCCTAACCTCTGGTAAATAATCTCCAATATTACTACCACCAGTTTAATCTATTCTTGATATATTACCAGCTATAAAAAATATATCATTTATCCAACCCTTTAATGTATTTCTCACAGTCTACATTTAACCGGGCTATAACTACATTTCCTCAATCTCTGGATCATACATTATACCATTCGTAGTTAATTCTAATTTAACTTCAAATAATGGCCCTATATCATGTTTTTTAATATGAGCTTAATTAATTTATTCATTTAAATGAGTTAGAGCTGTAATTATAGAACGAGCAATACCCTCTATCACAATAGAATTCAAATAGGATTGATAACTTACCCATGGAGCTTCCTTCTTATCCGCTTTCACTTAATCTAATACCTCCTTCAATAATCTACTTATACCCTAACTACTATCTTTCACAACTAATAACTTATTTGAAAATAAAGATTTCCAATGAGAATCATATTCTTCTGGTGGAATAGCACGATTCTTTCTATCCAATATTTTTACATTAAATTTTTCTAAAGAAACATTTATCTTCTACAATGCCTCTTTCATTTTTTATACGATCTAAAATAATTCATCTACAGTGGTTTTAGCTCGATCGATAAATTCTGATATGTTAGGAGATTTCCATTTAAATTCCTCAATACCAGGACGCATAATCTCATCCATTTTTTAAATACGTTTCTATATAAGTGGTTCCTCCATTGGATGAAGGCATCTAATTATGTAATTATGAGAATCTACTATCATTTCAAGCTATACAATTTATTATCTAAACATATCACCCTGATCATAAATTTTCTTAGCAGTCTCTGGTACCTATTATTCCAACAATAGCAAATATTTAACCTCCCTCAATAATCGAACCAGTGCAGAATCAAAATTAACATGCAAATGACCATGCTCATTATCCTTACTCAATAAAGGTTATTTAAGCTTTTCCAATGAACTTTATTCAACCTCCTTCTACCATGATAGGATTTTAGTTTCCTCATAATCCTTAATTGATTTTGTAATCGATTAAAATAATTTTTAAACATCCTTATATTCCTCACGCTCTGTTATACCTTAACCCAATAATGATAATTTCTCTAGAGGCTCCTAAATACGATCACGTAATCCCCTACACCATGTTAATGAACCAGCTATAGGTGGCATATTATTAAATAAAGGAGCTCGCTCATCCAACTTATCTACCAATGTCTTACCCTCCAAAAATATTGTTTATACTGTTTTTAGATCATGCTTATACATTTCCAATAATACAATATGCTTCTTTTCCAATTCGTCTTAAATAATTGGTCTTGTTAATAAACCCTCAAAACTATCCAATAACTTAAATCTTCCATACAATGTATCATAGTCATCAAATCCCTATGTAATGACACTCGCCAATCTACGCTCTAATTCTTTTATTTTACTTCGAAACTCATAAAAATCATCATCAAATTCTTTTTTATTGATATTCATAATATCATAATTAACCTTTTAGAATTACTCTACAGCCTTTTTAAACTCATCTGAGATTTATGCAACCGATTCAGATAGTGTTTTACCTTTCGTACCACCCAAATCAATCTTTGATAACTTATTAAATTGAACAATGGTATTTGTCAGATGCAAAATATCATGACATCTCTCCAAAAAACTATCCAATCTCACAAATAATGCATTTGTTGTTAACTTCCACTAACCCTCTGCCTTAGCCTTGTATTCAAAATACGCATCCTTGAACTTTGTACAAATATCAATTGTTTACTAAAGCTTTTCACAAGCTTCCACCGTTTCCTCAGATGAAATTAATTAAAATATCTATTCTCCATTAACAAAATCCTATGCCTTTGTAATTATAGCATTACAAATCTCCCTAATTAATACAACAAGACGAGGTGGTGTGTTATAGTACCTTGAATATTTCCATATCAATAAGATTGTATGCATTATTGGAATAAATAGCTCATGAAGCATAGTAAAATCTTAACCTATATCAGATAATCTTTAAAATGGATCTCTAAGAAGATCTAGAAATTTGAAATTATCATTAGATTCATTTCTAGCTTTCATCACATCTTTTTATAATTTTGAAAATGGATTGGTGTATGTGGATTTATTTCCCTCCAAAAAACGTAAGATATTTTTAACTTCTACACTTTCTAATTAGTTTTTTATTGAATTCAAATTAGCAGCCTTATTCTCCCAAAATTCTATCTCCACAAGCGGACCAGGATTGTTACCCTATTTGAGTGCCTATTCTGGTTCAAGCTTAAGTACATTCTTAATTTACTTGGTCCATGTTATAATAGAACTCTCAAATACATGGGCCTTATCCTTATCCGGTGTGGTATCATTTGATGTGAGCTTATGCGATGGTAACGGTAACATTGTTCTACCACGTATTTATCCATTTATTACATAAACCTAAGCTACATAGCTATTAAATTTTTCCATTAAATCCTTGGCCACTAAATCAGTCCATCCAGATTGATTTGCTGGATTTTATAGAATTGGTGAAAGTATATCATTATATACTAAATATAAATGATCAAGCACCTTTTTTTTTAAACAAAAAAAATTATTAATTAATTTTTAAATTTTTTACATTTCTAGTTAATTCTAAGAAAACTATATTTTTTCCTATATTTTAATTGTTTAGTCCTTCCTCAGCAACGTTTAACTTCATTGACACCATACCCTTTTTCTTGAATTTATCTGGATGAGGGATCTCTGCGAATAACTAACATGCCTCTGATGCAGTTTAGATGATGTACAATACGATTATATGATCGCCATCCTTCATGAAATCATCGAAAAATTTCCTATTTTATATATATATATATATATTTATATAATTTTTAGATTCGTATAAATTATTTTTACTTATTATCCTCATTATTAAAACTCTACTTAAATTTATCATATGAGACTTTATTTCTTATACCAAAACTCTAAGCCAAACGAGTTTAAAAATACTCTTCCTTAGAAACTGTTATTGGTTCCTGATCAGCCATATTTTTTTCAGGTTTTTTTTTTTTTTTTTTTTTTTAATTTTAAAAAATAAAATTTTTAATATTTTTAATATATTTTATTAATA
>Ga0102914_1000057_pt1 | contig 14072 bp, 18 predicted proteins | sample Colrivmeta1561A3_FD_78198 | JGI IMG/M metagenome (GOLD analysis project Ga0102914, IMG submission 78198) | Estuarine microbial communities from the Columbia River estuary - metaG 1561A-3 | ecosystem: Environmental > Aquatic > Marine > Intertidal zone > Estuary | place: USA: Columbia River...
AAATATATAAAAAAAAAAAAAAACTTACTGGCGGGTGTTTATTAAATTTAAAAAAAAAAAAAAAAAAAAAAAAAAAAAAAAAAAAATAAGTGGTGTGAAAATTTTTATTTTTAAATAAAAAAAAAAAAAAAAAAAAAAAAAAAAATTAAAAAAAAAAAAAATAAAAAAAAAAAAAAAAAAAACAAAAAAAAAAAAAAGTACATCATAATTTGATAAAAACAAAAAAAAAATAGAGTTATACATTTAAATGCTTTCGCTGCGTTAAATATACAGAGACCGAATAAAAATAGTTTGTAAGCAACTCTAAAAACACAGGTCGCCTTATTCAAGAAAAAGATAAATAAAAAAAAATAAAAAAGTAAGATAACACAAAACCTCAATTACCGCCAATACGTTGAAAAAATCTACCATAAGGTAAAAAAGATGTTGTATATAGACAGCACATTATAAAAAAACTATAAGAAAGCTGAAAAAACAAATTAGATTCTAAAGAAATATAAGAACTAGTAAAAAATTTATTTAAATTTAGCTTATTAGAAAAAATAGAAACAATTTTTTTAGAATAGTTATTTTGTTCAGTTGTACCATGTAAATTTGGCTGAAAATATAGGACAAAAAAAAAAAAAAGTAAACCGAAAATACCTGTTTTATGAAAAGGACAAGCAGTAAGTCATGCCATAAATGGTCTAAAATATCAGTGAGGAGCAACACCGTAATACCTAACGTCTGTCACCATTCCAACATCACCTCACATAAAAATTTCATAGGATAAGGCTTCAGGTTCAACATAAAGCATAAAAAATATAAGCGTAGTAAGTACAAGCATTAAAAAAAAAGAAGATAATTCATTAGTTAGCGCCTCATCTCATCAAACCATTTCTGAATCTAATGCATCATAAAAAGATTCATTTTTTCAATCATAATGAACATCTATACCATGAATAATACCTAAAAAAAATAAGTAAAATGCAGATAAATAATGAGCATAAGCAAGTCTAATAATAGTATCCGTGCTAAGCTGCTTATCTGTAAAAATTCATCAATAAAATTTACCTTTAAACATAAAAAATGTATGAAAAACATTAGCAGCAATAGTTAATGTTATTTCACTCAAATGCGTACAACACAATACTAAACCTAAAAAAACAACAACTTGAAAAAGTAAAAATAAAAGAACACCGCTTTTTCAAGAGGCTTCTGTTTCTACTTCAAAAACGTTAAGGTATAATTTTCTAAATAAATGTATATAAGAAAAAATAAAAATCATATCTACACCTCGCTCATGCATTCAAAAAAAGTCATCAATATATAAATCTTCAATGTCTTCTTCGTCTCTAACCATAGGTATTAGCATAGATTCAGGAACTAAGCTAAAGGAAAGCATAATACCACTAATTAGCTGAATAAAAATAGTCATTAAAGTAAAAAAACCAAATAAAGAAAAAATATCATGCATAGTAACTCGCATACTTTTAAAATAAGATAATAAATTATTCAAGCTTAAATTAAAATATGGGCTATACTTTAATGATGAACTAGAATCAATAGAAAAATTTGACGAATGCATACTAAATGGCTTGTTTTTCAAAACTTGTAGTAAATGAACTATAAAAACACTTATAAAAAAATTAATATAAAACAGTTTAGTATATATATATATACTAAACAAATATGAATATTAATAGAGTAAAAGTTTAAACAAAAAAGGGTTAAAACTATAAGATCTAAAAGAAAATGTAGAGGGTCTCTTAATTACAAAAAAACTCAAGGATAAATAATTGACTTCTAACCAACTTGGAATAGGTTTATACATATTATTAAATAAAGTTGCACGTTTTAAATAATTCTTTGGTTTTTGCTTTAAAAAACGAGATCTAAAATACTGAAACAAATTTTTATACAGTAACCTAATATAAAACCGCTGCTTACGAATTCAAGAACGGTATATTTTATTAAACCTTTTTATAGAAAAAAAAGTTACAAAATCACCAATTTTTAAAAAACTATTTTTAGGTACTAGTCTTTTAAAGTTAATAGAAAAAAAACCAAATCTTACTAATTTTAATATAAAAAATCTATCAAAAAACGGAAAAACGCGATTAATAACTTTTATAGAATTTAAAGTTAATAAAATAGATAAAGCATTATAAGACTTATTTTTATGTCTTTTTAAAAGTTGTATTAAGCGTTTTTTACGAATTCTACCACCAAAAAAAATACTTTTGACATTTTTAAACTGATTTTTTTGAATTAACGCAAACTTTTTTTTGAAAAAAAAAGAACGTCTACGTTGTACCTTTTTTGAACTTTTCGTTTTTAAAAACTTAAAGTATCTAGAATTTCATAATGGTGCAGTGTTTTTCATTAAAGTAGTATAATTAAATTTATCTACTTTTTTTATAAATCCAAAAGCAGCTTTAACTTGAACACGATTAACATCTGAAATAACTAAATTCCGTTTTTTAAAACGTATAATAGAAGATATATTTTGCTCAATTTTTTTTTTTTTATTTAAATGAAAAAAGTTATTTACAATAAAAGGTAAAAAAATAGGTAAAAAAAAAGATAAAAATAAACTAAAAAAACTATAAGATCGCCTAACAAAATAAGCCAAATTAAAAAAAGAATTATAAAAAAAAATTTCCTTTTTAAACAAAAATTTAGTACTATAAGATGCTGCCTCTATAGTACACATATCTTTAAGTAACGTATTAAGAAAAGCCTACTTTCTATGTTTACGCTTATTTTTTAGTAGGCTTTTTTTATAAACTGCATATAACTTCGTAAAACCAACGTCAAAACCTACATAACCAACCAATAATTTTTTTTTTTTTTTACCTACCTTGGAGCTTTCTTTTTTAGTATTTCCAAGTAAACCACGAGCAATAGCTACAAAATCAATTTTAAAATTATATGGATTTCTACGAAAAATTCTTTTTAATCAATCTCTACCATACAACCACTCAGAATGTCACTGGTTAAACCACAAAAAATTTATATTCTCAGCCATTGTATACACTTTAAGATCAATATTCTGAGATTTACCATAAATAATTTTTGATGTTTTATGCTTGTATTCTTTTAATTTTAAATTAGAGCGAAGTGCAGACTTAGAATTAGTTCAAGTACGTTGACCCCTTACAGGTAACCCATTAAAATGACGCCAACCATTATAGGAATATGTTAAATCTAAGAATATAATATTTAGTATAGAATAGTATTTAAAAGTACATTTTCGAGGTATAATAGTATACAAACTTTTTAAAAAAAAAGAGTTACTAGACACGGGTAACTCACCTATTTTTTTACTATCTCAGCACTCAAACCTTTTTACAAAGTAAATTAATGTATGTAAACCTAAACCATAATTACTATATAAAAAAAAATCTCTTAATGTTTTTGTAGTGTTAATAAACGTACCGTTAAAAGTGAACCTAGATAACAAAAAAATAATTTACTAAAAAACTGTTTTTTTATAGTTAAATGAGCTGTTAGCTGTAAGTTGATCAGTTAAATACTCTTGAATAAAAAACGTTTTTTTTTTTTTTAACAGGATTTTTTGACCTTTTTTTATAATCTTTTTTTTATGAGGTCTATATAAATATAATAAAATAATAACTCAACTTTGCAATTTTATAAAGGTTACTTTCCCAACATAAATATATAATTTTCTACGACGCTTTATTTTTTTTAAAATCTTAGAAATCCTAAGAAAACTATAGTTTTTCGTTTTAAAACCAAACTTATAAGAATACTTATTTAAAAAAGTTTTAGTTATCAAACGATGATTAGAAGAATTACGATTTTCAATAAATCTAGCTAATATACGCTCTACTAATAAATGCATTTTAAAAGTTGAAGTAAAGTTAATATTTGAATCTCAAAAGCTATCTCAATGCTGATAAATACCGGTACGATTAAGTATTGGTAAAGTTTTCTGTGCCAAAAATTTATAATTTATTTTTTTTTTTATTTCTCTTTTTAAATGGGTAAAAATATGGTTTACGAGTAAACGAATACTGACCGAGTTTAAAAGAAGCCATTAAAGGTCTAATATACTTTTTTTTACGAAATAAACCAGATTGTATTCTAATAACTAAGTTATTAAAAAAGTTAGGAACAGAAGAATTTCTTTTAGCAAAAAAGACTTTTTTCTTTTTTAAACTTGAAGAAAACTGTTTATAAATAATATTAACAGTATTTCTACAATATCAATAGCCTTTAAAAGACGAACGAGCCAAAATAATAATTTATTAATAACCACGTTTAGCAACTCAACCTCAAGGAGAAACTTCTGGTTGTGATGTTTTTGTTCTACCTCCATGCGGATGATCGACTGGATTCATAGCTACACCTCTAACAGTAGGTCGAAAACCAAGTCTTCGAGTATAACCTGCAGAGCCTAAAAGCTCTTTCTTATGTAGAGTATTAGAATTTCTACCTATAAAAACTCTTAAATTAATAGGTAACTTAGTTAACTCACCTGAAGGCATACTTGCAATAAAAAAATCTTTAGACTGCGTTTTATACTTAAGCTTACAAAATGTACCTGCAGAACGAGAATAAAAAGAACGAACTTTACCTACAGTATAATAAGAGTAAATAATATCATTTTGTTTTAAATACTCTAAAAAAATAATACTGCCAGTATACCTAAAATTACGCTTATCTAAATTAATAAAAAGCGAATTAAGTCTACAACCAACTTTTAACCCCATTGGAGCAATAATATAACTAATAGAACCACATAGGTATTTAATTAACGCGCCATATGGCTTTTTAGCACTAAGCTTAACATAATTAACAACAAAAGCAGGTAATTTTAAAAGCGTTCTAAAATGGTCCACTGATACAAAACGTCAGTTTAATCGACCTCCTCTATGCCTAACAACAATTTTACCAGAAACATTTCTACCACTCATGTTAGTAAAACTACGTGTAAAAAAATTAATTTTTTTTTTTGTAAATTTAAAGTTTAATAAGTGTTTAGCTCGAAGAGTAGGCGTTAAGGGGCGTTTTTTTAGTAAAAAAATCTAAAATTAAAACTTAAATTATGTTTAAAATAAAAAATAAAGTAGCAAATTAAAGCAAAATCTGTCTAAACTTTTTTCTTATTTTATTCACTAAATTTTGCGGTCGCTTGACACCATAAATAGATCTTCTTCGTCGCTTATTACGCACACCTAAAAAATCATAAACACCACGAACACAAGTATGCCTTACTCCCGGCAAGTCTCTAGCACCTCCACCTCGTATTAAAACATGAGAATGCCGACGTAAATTATGGCCCATACCAGGAATATGTGAAACGACCTGCTTACCGTTATTCAAAAAAACTTTAACCGCAGGCCGACGAGCCGAATTAGGTTTTCTAGGAGTAACAATTCTAGCCCTAAATACATTGCCTGCTGCTTGAGGACTACCTTTTAAACCAGCACTTCTAGAACGCTTAAATATTAACAAAATCTTACGATAGCCTTGATTTTTTGTTGACAAAATAAAAATTTATAAAATAATGTTGTAAATATTAATTATGACAGTATCTAATAAGAAAAAAAAAAAACCTAAAACCAAAAAAAAAATAACAATAATATTATAAAAAAAAGAAGGAGTAGTAAAACGATTAAAAGTAGCTTTAAAAGACTTTTTGTAACTATTGAATACTAAATATCTAGTATTTTGTAAATAAAAATACATAGCAAACATATTAAATAAAAAAAAGATAAATATATTAAAGTAAGCAAACTTTGAAAACAAAACATTAAAAATATAAAGCTTAGCAAAAAAACCTAACAAAGGGGGTACTCCACATAAAGATAATATACAAAAAACAAAAAAGAATTTAAAAGAAGGAAAAGCAGAAAAAACATTAAAACTACTATTAAAATTTGAATAATTTATATTTATAATTGAAAATAAAGAAAAGATAAGACTTAAAGTTATTATATACACTACAATATTTATGAAAAAAACTAAAAAAACACAGTCTAATGAATAAAACGTATTAAACAAGCTCAAAAAAAAACTTGAATAGGGTACACATACATAATACTTACCCTACCCACCTCCAACCACCCAACCTATTTTTTTTTGTAATTTATTAAACACAAACTTACTAAAATTTATAAAAACTAATAAAACAAAAAAGCTTTAATACCTAAAGCACCTGTATATGTTCTAATAATATTATTGTAGTATGAAATTCTAGAATTTTTAGTAGTTAAACTACATAAACCTTGACTCATTTTAAATATTCTTTTTTTCGAACTTCCTGCAACGGATATTTTACCCTTTATCTGCAATTTAAAGCCTTTGTATTTAAGCCCTTTTGAGTAAAGCTTAAAAAGTCGTGTAAAATAAAGCTTAAGTAAAAATAAAAAACGTTTATGAAGCTTTATTCGTATCTTTTGCATAAAACGCATTAATCACCTAACAAAAATAGAAATATTACGCTGTAAAAACATAATAGATAAAATAGAAATAAAGTCATTAAAAAAAAAAAGACGATTAAAATTCTTTAAAACTGGAAATAAACAAACATTTAAAGCACGTCGAACTCTTTTGCATTTTTTTTTATAAAAACAGTATGGTAAAAAAGAAATAGAAACCTTTGATTTAAAATAAAATTCTAGGTATTTTAAAACATACTTATTATAAAAATGACTGCAGCGTAAAGAAAATAAATTATCACATTTTATTTTTCTAAATAATACAGTACATATATAAAGATTTCTATAAAAAAAAGTATCTGTAGAAGAAACTAAATTACTACTTTTTACATGCATAGCAAATAATCGTCTTTTTTTAGTGTTTTTTTTAAGAAGTTTAAAAGCAATGGAAAATGGTAAAAAATGTAAAATAGTAAACCAATAAGAATTATTAAATAAAGTAAGTGCATTTAAAATACCTAACCGTAAACTAAGTAAGCGTGATTCTTGTCCGCTTATAAATATTTTTCTCTTAGAAAATGAAGTACTCTGAATAGTACGACTAAACGCAGTAGTAGAAAAACTACTACGAATATACGAACGCAATGTAATAAAATGTAAAAAATACACAAAAAAAGATAAACGAAGTAAACTCGTATTAGTAATAGGTGTATAAAACATCGCACGAAAAAATAAACTAGAATTTTTTTTAAAATATCGAATTCGCTTTATTTTAAAACGCCTTCGCTTTAAACGTCTTTTTTTAAACCTTCGTTTATTTATAAAAGATTTTGATGTAGAAGTAGAAAATAAACTTACTAAGTTAGGTTTAATTTTAAAACGTATACGTTTTTTTTTCTTAAAAAAAAAAATATAAAAAATTTTTTTTAATAACCGTTCCTTAGAATGTTTTAAAAAATTATAAAAAATAGAACTAGAAAAAAAAGTTAAACCACTAAATTTGTTAATAGGGGATAAACCATTAGCATAGATAGCCGTATGATTATTTAAACTTTTGCTAGTTTTTACCAAAAGTAGAAATGAAGAGATAACTATAAACCTTAGTAATTTCTGTATCTTTAAGATTTTATTTAGATGTTATAATAGTTAAGTTAATGTATCAAACAACACAAATGAAAAAATTTTACTATTTATATTTTTTTATAATATCTGAATAATGCTTAAACTTTTTATTAAGCTTAGAATAACTATTAGAATTATATCTAACAAAAAAAAAAAATGGATTAAAAATAAGCACTTTATAAACACATTTTACATCATAAATAAGGGTATGCATGGCATAAAAAACGTTGTCTTCAAAATTATGTTTAATGCGGTTAATATCAAAATTATACAATGTATTAAATGTAAGTAAGTAATTTTTTTGAAGATTGTAGAATTTAGGTTTTTTACGATGACGTATTCTACAGTAAAATCATAAAAAAAATAAAAAACAAAGTAAATAAAAAGCGCCTTCTAATTTCGTCGTTTGCAAACCTAGTTGTATTAAATAAGAACATAAAAAAAAAACCATACTAGCATCATAAAGATAAAGAAAAGAAAATAAAAGAAATGCTCGCTTTTCAAAAATATAAAAAGGTGATCTAAAAGTTCGTAACAAGCTTACTAATACTCTTTTTAAAAATCTATACAAATAGTAAAATGCCTGAAATTGGGATTGAACCAACGACCTTTAGGTTTTCAGCCTAACGCTCTACCACTGAGCTATTCAAGCAATAATTTAATACTTAAAAGCTTAATATCTAAATGTAAATTACTTAAAGTTTTTTAAAGTGTTAAAAACTTTTTTATAAATCAACAATTTTTTTTTATAAAGTTCTCCATTTTTATATAAAAAAAGAACATCACCTAAAGCAAAAAAAATTCTAGAAGGTAAATTGTTGTACTTTCGAGTTTCAACAAAAAAAACTATACGTTTTAACGCATTATTTAAACGAAATCTTCTATTTAAGTAAAGTGCTTTTAATGAATATTTTTTTTTTGTACGTTTTTTTAAGTACTTACTAGCTTTAAAACACTTAAAAATAAAAATTTGTGAAATACTTTTTGAAGCTCAACTTAATATAGTTGTAGTATTGAACATAAAGGTAGTACACATAAGATAGCTAAGTACTGGAGAATAACCGCCAAAGATAGACTTAATTGTCTCTGATTTATCGTATAAAGTCAATTTATAAATTTGACGCATAGCTATTAAAAAGTTTTTATAAGCTTTAATATACATACCTTTATTAATTGAATATTTAACGAATTTAGAAGTTGCATTATCTTTTAAACTATTAATTGTACCAGTACCTTTAGACAAAGAATACTGCCCAAAATAATGATTTTTTTGTTTAACCTCTTTTATTTTTTTTCATTTAAAATAAAGCTGATTAAATTTGTTATTACTCACATTTGGTAATCACAAAGTATCTGTAGTTACTAACAAGTAAAAAGGTTCCTGAATTAATTTTTTTTGCAAATTCTACAAACAAGTACATATATATATACATGTATAAGTAAATTAACCTATTAATATTAATAAATTCACGCTATTTATTAAAGAACTTATAGCAAAAAAATTCCTTAATACTTTACTATCAAAAATAAAAAAAATAGAAAGTATTATTATAATAAGAGAACTTAATAATATAAAAAATTTTAGATAGATAATTACAAAAGGTAAGTAGTAAAAAAAAACAATAAAAAAAATAGTAAAAAAAATAGTAAAAAAAGAAGTACTATAAAAAAATATATTATATAATGGTAGTCCTTTGTACATTTCAAGTTTAAAAACAAAAAAAGGAGATACACCTAATTTAAGTAAAAAAGCAATAAAAAAAATTGTAGCATTAAGATAAACAAAAGTAGTATTAGTAGAGTAAGTCCCTGATAAAAAAATATCTAATAAAAAGTTTAAATACACTCATTCAGTAGTACCAAAATATAAATAAAAATTTATTATAGTATATAAAATTAAAATAGAAGTGAAAAAAGAAGACCAAAAGTGAAAAAAAATAGTATTAAAAAAGTATTTAGAAATTGACGAACTGCTAGAATGGCTTTTATTTTTATGCTTACTTACAGTAAATCAGTTACTAGAACTAACTAAATTATATAAAACTATATTTGAAGCAACCTCTAAAAAAAAAAAAATAGTAAGCATGTTACTTGAAAAAAAAGAATAAGGCAAAAAAAAAATGATATGAAAAACAGATAACAAATAGTCTAAAGTATAATTATTTGTAGAACTTACTTTTAAGATACTGAAAAAAAAATAGTATAAAAAAAATAATATAAGCGTTATATAAAAGAAAAGCGAAAATAAAAAATTAGATATAAAAATGTGCCTAAAAAAAAAAAAACTTTCATAGTTTTTTATAATTGTTAAATAAGTAATAACATAGAAAAAAACAGGGGTTAAAAAAAAAAAATTAGAATAACGGCTATAGTTTACTACTAAACTAGTACTTTTTGTTTTTAAAAAATCTTTTTTATGATGTCGGTTAGAATTACTTGTAAAGTTTAATAAAAAATATGAATATCAAATAAGTGAAAATACAGAAAAACACGGGAAAAAAAAAATTAAATTAAATGTACTAAAATTTAACATAATAAAATACTATAAGATAGAAATGAACAATAAAGACAACAACTAAAAAAAAAACTCAAAACAAAAAATAGCAAAAAATTTTAAGTTATGAGTAAAGTATAAAAAAGAATAATTTGTGTGTTTTGAAATAAAAAAAGAATCATAAAAAAAAAAACTTATAATTAGTAAAGAGTATCTAAATGGCTTTTCTTTTTTTTTTAAAAAAATTTTTTGTATTTTACTTAAATAATTAAGATTTTTTTTAAAAAAACTACGTATTTTTTTTAAAGGTGAATAAACTTTCAGTTTAAACTTAAGTAAACACACATTTACCTGAACAACTAAATCTTTGTTAAAATCGTTTACTATTTTGCGCATTAATAAAAAGATTAAGCGGGTTTACGCTATAATACAAATTTACAGTTACGTAATTAATAAGTAAAAAGGAAAATTCAAAAGTAACCAAAAGATTTGAAATGCGTTTTAGCACGAAAAAAAAATTAGGACGCATAAGGTTTAAATAAACAAATTCAATAGTAAGCTTATAAAAATAATTACGTTTTAAATATTGATTACGCGTTGTTTTGTTTCTATACGGAGCTTTTATAGTAATAAAATTTTTATTTTTTATACGAATAAAATTAAACTTAACGAAGCTATTAGTAGTTTCAGAAAATATAAAAGTAATAAAAAGAAGGTATAAAATAATATTTTTTATAAATAGCCTATTTTTTTTGTTAATATCTGAAAAATTAACTGGAAATTGGGTTAAATAAAAAAGTTCAAAAACAGATTTTTTTTGCAAATTCTACATTAAATTATTCTCAAACGTAATTGAGTATTTTTATAAACATTTTTTTTTGTATTTGATCAGCTTAAATAAGTTCGTTGTTTAATATAAAGATTAAGCTTTTGTGTAAATCAATACATGGCTTTTAACATAATCTTTTGTAAAATTAGAGGATGAAAACCAAAGAATTCAATAAAAGACAACATAGGTTTTAACTTAATAGACCAACGAAAAAAGGAACCTTTTCCTTTTCCCATTCGTGAATTCTTTGGTTTTTTAGAAATTGGATAATTTGATTTCAAATTTAATCACATTTTTCTATTAAACGCTGTTTTTTTATTTTTTTTTAATGCTATTTTAAAACGTCTACGCATTAATTTTAAATAAACAAATTCAAAACGCATATTACCTCAAAAAAAAAATCCGCAATTTCCAACTTTTAATGATAAGTTACTTTTAGCTGGATAAAAAAATCTTAATTTTTGGAAAGTATTAATTTGCACTTTATTTTTTGAAAGTCTCAAAAAAACATTTTAAATACAAACTACCATTAATTTTTAATTACGTAATGTTTAAGTTTAAACGATTAATAACGTAATTTTTTAATTTTTAAATTTAAACAACAATTATAGTTAATTCTAATTTATCATATTTACACGAATTTTAGTTTTAAATTTTTTATCATTTCTAATAATACGTTTTTTGAGTCTTTTTTTTATAGATTTAACACGTCTAAATTTAAATTTTAACATTTTTACTTGAAGCTCAAAAAATAAACCTATACAAAATTTAGTAATAAAAAGTTTAATAATATTTTTAATAAACATTTTATACTTATGCTTGTACCCTACAAGTACTGCTAAAGCTTTTGAATTAAGCTTACTATTAAAAAAAAATTTTTTAAAAAAAGGAATAATAGCACCATAAGAACTTGGACTTCGTCTATATTTTTTTAAAAACAAATTATGTAACTTTAATAAAAAACCTGTAGAAAAAACTTTTCTAGTTTTATACCTATAAGTAAGTATAGAATAATAAGGGTGCTCTTTATTAAAATCAACACGAAAATAAAGCTTATTACTATAACTAGGAAAAAAAAATGAAATACATTTTTTTGAATGTAAGAGTAAATAGAATTTGTAATAAAAAAAACGTTTAAAAGCATTACTACTAAAACTAGAAATACTAGAAAAAAAACGAGTAAAAAAAATCCGTTCTTTTAATACTATAAAAATTTCATCAAAAATTACAGGTAAATTAACAGTACTGTTTTGTTTTTGCGCAAACAAAAAAAAACGGTACATTTTAGAAAATCTAAATAGGTCTAGCTTACAATTTTTAATGTTCTCTTTCAAAAATTTTAAACTTAAATAGGTTAAGCTAAAAATACTTTAGTTTTATAGAGTAACGCTAATAGCAGTATTACTTAAATCATAAAGCAAGGATATTATTATCAAAATAAAAAAGATAAAAAGAATAAAGAAACTAATAGCGTCTAAAAAAAAAAAGTTGAATAAAAGGGGAAATAAAAATGTAAATTCTACATCATATAAAATTAAAAAGATACACACTAAAGAAAAATTTAGGTTTAGTTGTATATTTACATCAGATATAGACTTAAATCCACATTCATAAAATTGTTTTTTTGCTACATTTTCTTTTTTATTGTAAAATCATTCCGAAATTCAAGTTAAAAATCAAAATATAATACAAAAAATAAAAACGTTTTGAACAAAAAAAAATAAAATAACGCTTCCCATTCTAATAAAATTTATAAACGTGGTTTTATTTGTAATTTAATAGTATTTTTATTCAGTATTTTAAATGTTGATTTTTTTGTATTTTGTAGTAAGTTAGTAGAAAAACGTAATTGTTTTAATACTATTAGTAATAGTAAACCAAAACAAAGTTCTATAGAAGCAAATCCAAGTATAAAAAAGTTTATAGAAAAACATGTTATATCATCAATAATTGAACCAATCATACTAGTTAAACAATATAAAGTAACTCAAATTAGCTCTGATAGTAGTATTAAAAAAAATAAATTATTAGGTACTATTAAAAAACTAAAAAACAACAATCAAACTATAGAATTAAAAAAAACTAAATAGTTTAACATAAATTTAAAAATTAAGCATACTTAACTTAAATACTTAAAAAATTTTAATATAATTCTGCTGTAGTATTAGGGTACGCTATTATTCCTTCTTCTAAATTATTATAAAATAGTTCATTCAATCCTACGCAAGGATAATCTTTTTTTAGTGGATTATCCAAATTAACATAGTCTAATAATAAATTTCTACCATCAACTTTATTATAAGTATAATAACCGTACATTTCTTTCATTTCTCTTTCTATTCAGCAAGCATTTTTATAAGAATTTTCTATAGAATTAGTATAATTATTTAAATAAAAAAAAAAAGTAATTTTATGAGAAATGTAGTAAAAATGAAATGTATAAAATAAAATATTCGTTTTACTTTTAAAAATATGATCTACGTCAGTTATACATAAATTGTAATTAGTAGTGTCAATAATTGAACCGTCTACTAGGTAAGAATTAGATAAAGTTAATTCATACTTATTAATTTTTGTTAATGTAACCAAACTTTTTAATGGTCACAGAGTTAAAGAATGGTTTGGTTTTAAAGTACTACTTGTTCAATGTAGTATATTTAAATTTTCAAAAATAAGTATTAAATGAACTGGAAATTTATTTGTTTTAAACATTCAGTTCCCAATAATGTTTAATATTTTATATTTTTATTATAACTACACAATACACTTTACTATATTTAAATTATATTATATAAAATATACTTATATGTAATATATATATACTTAGGTATACTTATATGTATACCTAAGTATATATATATTACATTATATTACATATAATGTATACTTAGGTATACTTATATGTATACCTAAGTATACATTATATGTAATATATATATTTATATTTTTATTATAATTATATTTATATATTTTATTATAATTATATTTATATATATTTATATTTTTATTATAATTATATTTATATATTTTATTATAATTATATTTATATATATTTATATTTTTATTATAATTATATTTATATATATACATTATATTTTATTATAATTATATTTATATATAATGTATACTTAGGTATACATTATATGTAATATATATATACTTAGGTATACTTATATGTATACCTAAGTATATATATATTACATTATATTACATATAATGTATACTTAGGTATACATTA
>Ga0102914_1000058_pt1 | contig 14046 bp, 5 predicted proteins | sample Colrivmeta1561A3_FD_78198 | JGI IMG/M metagenome (GOLD analysis project Ga0102914, IMG submission 78198) | Estuarine microbial communities from the Columbia River estuary - metaG 1561A-3 | ecosystem: Environmental > Aquatic > Marine > Intertidal zone > Estuary | place: USA: Columbia River Estuary...
ACAATAAGCTTTAAAAAATTTTAAAAAAAAGAAACTGAAAAAAAAAGATATAAATATAAAATTAAAAAAAAAAAAATATAAATAAATAAAAATAAATCAAAAATAAAACAAAAAACAAAAAAAAAAAATAAAACGATTAAATCATAGATAAACAAATAAATTTTAACATTTTTGAAAAAATCAATAATCCATATTTATTTTTAAATAAATCAAATTTATTTTAATTAAATTCACTATTATTATAAATCCTCCTCATACTATATTCTATGAGGCGTACTTGTTATATTCGTTACAGATCGAGCAGGAGTCGTCAATCTAGATTTTCCTAACTTAGCCACATTCTCACTCATCATCCTACGATGATGATCCTCCTCGGCCTCCTTATTAAGCTCTGCATCCCTCTTAATTGATTGCTCCCTTTTAGCCTACTCTATAGAAATTTCTATAATTTAATAAATATATGAATATGAATATGAATATATAAAAATAATATATAATGGTACCAATTTATCTAAAAGTTTTTTTCTCAGATTCTTATCTATTCATTCTATTTTCTCCGTCCTCTTTTATACTAAAAAACATCGATCCCATTTCAGCAAGCCATATGGGATCTACAGTTGAAACACAATGCATATATTCTTTTGATGTCATTAATAATTCATGGTATACGACATAATCTGGAGCGTATCCTAAAGTGAATAATGCGCTAGAAGGATGTAATTTACATGGCATACCGGTACGTAAATTTATGTAATCACCTATACCCTTAATTTTAGCAGCATTGATGAAATAAGCAGAACAAATTGCTTTACGAACAGTATCATATTAGTAATTACAGGATACCATCTTTATACCTAATTTTACAGCTATATCTTTTAATTATGCACGTACCTCTCTAACTTTTCTCATAGATTTTACCTATACGAAATGTTATGTACACCATTCAGCACTATAATCGTGTCTTTTCCATTGATCCCATACATTTAATAAAGTTAAATGATCACTTTCGCTGACAAATAATTTTTCTCTGGCTGCATCACTTTCTGCCTCCCTATCCTTAGGCCTAAAGAATATTCCAGGTACGCTCAACATAGAAACTATGGTAAGTATTTCTTCTGTGCTACCTAATTCCTCTGCCTTTATAACCATTTTAGAAAGTGGTGGATCTAATGGAAATTCACTCATTTTCCTTCCTAACTCAGTTAATGATCCTACATTATCTAATGCACCTAAAACCCATAATTAATACATAGCATTTAATATTGTATCCTATGGTGGAGGATCCATGAAATCAAATTCTAATAGATTATTGATATTTAAAGATTTCAGTAATAAAACAACATTTGCAAGATTAGTTCTTTAAATTTCAGGTATATTATTTTCTAACATATCTTAACGATAATTAATAGATGAATATAATCTATAACTCAATCCTGGACCTGTACGACCAGCACGACCCTTCCTCTAATCAGCATTTGCCTATGATATTGGAGTAACTTACAATGCATCCATACCAATTTTTGGATTATATACCTTCATTTTACAATATCCACTATCAATTACATATTTTACTCCATCTAATGTAAGAGAGGTTTCAGCTATATTTGTTGCAACAATACATTTTCTAAACTCCGATCTATCAAATATTCTAGCCTACTCCTCACTACGCAACTATGAATAAATCGGTAGAATCAAAAGAGCTGGTGTATTTTCTGATAATTTAGCAATTTCTTCAGCTAAAAGCATACAAGTAGTTTCTATATCCTCTTACCCTGTCATAAATATTAAGATATCACCTGGTGGCTATTAAATATGTACCTCTAATGCTTTCTTAATAGCACCCTTAACATAGTCCTATGGAGGAGCTTTTTCGAATCGTACCTCTACTGGAAATGTTCGTCCAGGAATCTTGTATATAGGTACCCCACCAAAAAAAGCACTAAATTTTTCAGCATTCATTGTAGCAGATGTAATAACTATACGAATATCACGACGCCTTTAAGCTACCTTTTTAAGTATACCAAATAAAACATCAGTATTCAATGAACGCTCATGTGCCTCATCCATAACAATTACACTATATTTTTCTAAATCTGAATCCTATAATGATTCTCTTAATAATACACCATCTGTCATATATTTAATTTAAGTTTCCTTACCAGTACAATCCTCAAATCTTATAGCATAACCTACTAATTTACCTAATTCTACATTCATCTCCTCAGAAACTCTCTTAGCTACAGACACAGCAGCCACTCTTCTTGGCTAAGTACATCCTATTATACCAGTTTCTGCATAACCCTCCTCATAAAGATATTAAGTCAACTATGTAGTCTTTCCTGATCCTGTCTCCCCTACTATAATACATACCCTATTATCATGCAATAATTCTATTAATTCCTAACGACACTAATAAACAGGTAAATATTCACGTTACTCTTTAATAGATTTATTTTTAGAAAAATCTGATTATCCTAATTAACCACGTACCAAAGCATCTTTATATCTTGAACCATCCTTATAATTGTAATCTCCATTCTCATCCATATGAAGTTTATCTGGGTCTTCCTCCTCATTGCCTTTTTATAGTCCTAAAGCATTTCCCATTTTTGTACCCTACATCTCCCATATTCGCTCACGCATTTTTGACTTATCTTAGCGCTCACGCATTAAATGTAATGTCTCCGATCCTTTTTTAGCCAATATAGCCATATCAGAATTAGGATCTTTTACAATCTAGACTGGTTACAATTAAGTAGTGTAAACTACCTTACCATCCAAAAATGGAGGTTTTATATCATGAACATGTATTATAACACGCTTTTCATTCTCCTCATCCTATACCTACCAAAATTACTCTTTCACCTTAAATATACCACTAGTAAGCATACGATTAAGCTCCCATCTATTTTATTCTTATGCTTTCTCACTCTAACGCCATCCAGGTGGTTGAACCTATAATTTACGCATATTGAATTCCTCCAATTTCTATTCAATCTCACGATATTTTTATGCATCGCCCATAAAAGCTTAATCTGTTCCATCATCATGACCAACCGCATTACCAAAATTATCCTCATCAAAATCATACCATCTCTCATCCTACCTCTAATCAAGATTCTCCCACTCAAATGCAGTATACTCATTCAATAATTTTTAACGCTACCGCATCTCCTCTGTCATTATCTCATCCTTTAAAGGCTTATGCTTCTATAACGGCTTTTAAAAACCATCCCTATCCTTCATATCCACAGCTGGCGTATCGGATAATTTTGGAATACGCGCATTTGGTGTACCCTTAAATAACATCGGTCCAGAACTCACACGGAAACTAGCATTACTTGCAACAGATTAACTCCTTCCTCTTATATACGGACTCTCTATATAGTTAAGACCTTTCTTTGATTTTATTTAATAATATAAAATTTAAATATTTTTGTTTAATTAATATATATATATATATATAAAATCATAAATTAATTACTCCTTTAATAGATTAGCTATTAATTGATTATCTTTCGCTCTGATTGTAACTAACGTGATAGCTATTACGCTAACTCTTTTATTTTTTTGAATTGGATCGAGAACGAGATCTAGATTTTTGATATTTTTTAGACATTTATTTTTTATTTAATGAAATTTATAATATTAAAATTTTTATAGTAATTTAAATTCTTTAAAAAAAAAAAAAAATTATTTAATATAAAATAAAAGTAATAAATAAAGGCAAAAAATTTTTAAATCCAAATCAAAATTTGTCAGAATAAGCAGATAATCCAAATAGAAATATCATCATTAAACCAAAATTTTAAATATAAAAATCTAATCAAGAAGTCACACAAACTGAAGCAGTTATTCTAAATGATGAACTGTATATTTATATATATATATACGCTAAAATATATATATTCTTAAAATATAATAATAAAACTTAAATGCATTATAATCAAAAATTTTATAATAATTAAAAAAAGTCCCCAATAAACACCTATATCTATGGTCAAAAAACCTCTTGGAGTAAAATTAAGAATGGGTATTTATATATATGTATATAATATATAAAATTTAAATAATATAGGTTCGAAACGAGATTAATAATTATAATTTTAATAAGCAGACGATCAAATAGAGCCCATATAGAGAGTAAGAGTACCATCATAAGATGAATAAAGTGTAAAACCAAAAAAGCCATTTAATTTATAGGGTAGTAAAGTTATGAAAAAAGACAATAATAATAATAATGATGAGCAGGATTAAAATAATATATTTGTTGAAAACAATTTACAGAAATTTCCTGAATAACTTGGACGACGAACTCCATATTTTAATGGATAAAGGCCAAAAATTAAGCAAATAAATAATTAAGATGATAATTCTTAATCTATTCCTGTAGCATTGATTTTAGAATCGAATAATATCGGTTAGGGTTAGTAAATAAATATATTTAAGAATAAATAGGCTAATTAGGAAAAATATAGGGAAATGTAATAGGAGAATTTAAGATAAAATGTAGTGATAAAATAAATAGCTATCTAGAATCCAATTACGATATAATCAACTAATTATGATAAGGAGATGAAATTTAATGATTAATAATCTCCAATAATACCAATATAAAGAATAAATAAGATGCAGTTGATTCAAAAACAACCAGAAAGATAATAGCTAATATAATAGCAAGTATAATAGCAAATATAATAGCAAATATAATAGTTAGCATAAAATGAAGAAGATAATAATAATGAATAAGAAACATTATAATTAGATGAATCAGAGGAAATTATGAATTAAAGATAATTAAGTCCAATTAAGCATTAGAAAATATTAATAGATTAAGATATTGATCCTATATATGCAGATGTTCCTATAAGAACTATAAACTTTAATTTAAATGGATTTAGCGGAATTTCTATTATAAAACTTGCTGATTAATTAGAAAGGGTTTAGGATTTGAAGTAATTAATTATATTGGAAAATGAAGAATATTTGAAATTATTTTAGTTGCAACCCAAAACTCCATATGATATATATATAAGTTCAATTTAGGGAAATATTCTTAGAAATTCGTGTGATCAGGCTTTTGATGAATAATTAACATAGGAGACATAAACAGAGTAAATGAATTTCAATGACTTTACAAATTAAGCACCCGATGATTTAACTAGAACTGTATTGATAAATTAGGAAAGATAAAAATTTATTTATCATCCATAAAGATTACTAGAGTATTTAAAGATATATTATGTGAATTTTATAAATTAAGATTTTTAGAATCTGCAGGGGATGTTATTATAGAAATATTAGAGTATTAAAATAATAAAAATATCGGTTAGAAAAAGAAGTCAGAATTATAATTTTAGGGTGAAATATCCATACCTGATAGTTTAGTTAATAATTTATAATGCACTCCAGTAAGAAATATGTTTGATATTCAAAATTAAGGATAGAATATTAGTATTTATTAAGGTTTAGATATTAAATCGTAAAATACAACATGGCTTAGTGGAACTTTAATAATATCTCATAATTCTAATGATCTCAAATGTATTCTAAATAATATAAAAAATATTTAATTAAAAAAAAAGAAATAAAATTATATTTTGCCCCTCTAAGATTAACTAGCCTGAGTGTACGATAATATTATATAGCTAGTGGAACATCTGATGGATCAATACTAATATGGGATGTAAGGGATGGATCTAATGGTAATAATCGTTATATAAAAAAGATAAATGAGATTACTGGTGAGTAATTTTAGGTGGGATGTTTATATTTCTCATCAGAAATGATGTAGAATTGTTTAGATTCAATTGATATGATAGAGTGGCATAAAGGACCTATAGTATCTATAAAATTTACATAAAATAAATCAATAGATGAATTAATTTCAATGGATTATTTTGGTAGAATAATTGTTTGGTAATTAAGAGAATTAAAATAGGATGAAAATGATAGAATTTTCGATGAATAAGGTTCCCATTGTAGAGTAAAGTTAATGCTAATATCTATATTAGATAATAGATAAAATATTGGTAGCAATTTTTTTCTAGATATTAGGGAAAATGTTATTTTAATATATGGTAATAGTCCTAACATTTCAAAAATAAATAAAGATGATGCAAAAAAAATATTGCCTCCTAAAATCTATGGAATCTCTGGCGATGATTAGGATGTTGTCAGCTCAATCAGTTGCCCTGTACAATCTAAATTTTTTATTGTATCCTATTAAAATGGATGTATAAAGTATTTTCATTAGAGTCATCCTATACCACTATTAACCATATATGGCCATTCTTGTCATATTCTATACTTATTATAATTCGCTATCATAATCGATGACGATCAGTAAGATGATTATAATAATTCAACCATCATGGATATGAATCGTTTCGTTTCCATCGATATTATGGGTATGGCTCACATATGGAATTTACAAACAGACCAATTAAATCCTATATTAAAAATAGATCTCTTAAAAAATGATAAAAAATCTAAAATTATCCATGCCCATCTATCCATAAAAACAATGTCATTAATCACCTACACACGAAGAACCAATCATGTCCTAACATAAAATGTTATAGGACTTTAAAAATATTGGGACCCAAGCTCAAATCAAATTCTTTAGAATAATAAAATACTAGAAGATTCCATTTTAGCAGATTATAAAGGATAAAAATGAATTAATATAAAATAATTTTATTCTTTTAATTTATTGTTTTTATTTTAATAATAAAATTAGTTTAAATATATATATATATATATATTAAATGGCTACTATTTCTAATTATTTAAATGGTAATTACTTAATAAATAGCCCAAATGAATCTTCAATTATAATTATTCAATCACTATCCTAATACCATCATATCAATCGCGAATTCATTCACTATCAGGCTCAATATCATATCGAAACGAAAACTAAAAGACCTCTTCTGATCATAAATTTCGAAAATGAATTTGACTCCAGCATAACATCCTTACTAAACAAACTTAACATCGATTAAAAATTGAATGATAATTTTATTGTTTATTAGAATTAAAAATACCTCATAAAAAAAACAATCAATCTTACACTAATTATTGATTTGATTTAATAAATTAAAGGTATTTTCTTTATTAACTTTTAATATTTTTTTTTAGTCGAATAAATGGAAATACTCATTCTCGGTATTGAATTAGTAGAATATATCCACAAATTTAATCATATTATCAAATTTTTACAAACAATCACTAATATGCAATCAAATATTTTTTAAATAACAATACCTTATAATACCGATTTAGTATCAAAAGAATTTAATAAATGCCTAACTGATATCAGCATATGTAATATCATCATCAATAATTAAGAAATCACCAATTAAGAAGAATTAAATTTAATGATGATTATCAACAAACCCAATGGACACTCCTTCATCAAAGTTAATATATTAATTTTAATCTTATAAAATAAAGAATTATGGATTAGATTTAGTAAACCTACATATAGGAAAATTAAAATTACGAAAGATTAAACAATAATTATAACAATAATAAGGCTAAAATCAATTAGATCCAGTTAAATAAATCTAAGATAAAGTAAACCATTAATTTAAATAATATAAAAATCTCATTTCAAGCTCAAAACATCATTTAATATTTCCTTAAGTGAAGAAAACAAACTTCTAAAAGTATAGCTAGATAGTCAAATAAATCCCTACAAAAATATTATATAGTAAAAATAAGCTCCCTTAATATATAACAAAGATGAAGATCATAAAAGAATGATGATTGAATTTAATAGAGATGATATCGATATTGACGAGGAACAAGAAGACGATGATGATTTAGATGTTTGAATGATATAATTTACATAAATTTATTTATTTATTTATTATTTCTAACGAATTAAAATATATATTTAATATTATATATATATATAAATAAAAATAAAAAGTTAGATTTAATGTAGGTACATGAATTTAAGGGTGTAATAATAGGAGATACTAATGTGGGAAAAAAATCTCTTTTTAAAAAATTAGTTAACTAATAACCAAACATACTTTTGATAAATGATTAGTTTGCTAAATATACATATAAAATAACATTTGAAATAAATCCTCCAAAGTTTTCTTAATTATAATTAAATTAAATTATAACTTTTTTAGTATCGATAATACATATCCTTGCTATTTATTTATTTATGATGTGACAAATAAATAAAGTTATGAATATTTATAAAACAAATATTGGAATACACTTATTCCACAGATTTAAAAAAATTTCTAATATATCATATTATTAGGTAACAAATCAGATTTAGTTGAGAGATAGGTTTAGCAAGAAAGTGTAGAAGCGGATGCAAAATCCTTGCAATTATAGTTTTTAGATATTTCTTTATAAACAGGAAAAAATTTGGATCGAGTAAATAATTCAATTAAAATGAAATCAAAATAATACGTCAATAAATTATTACAAGAACCTAAGCCTTCATTATTTCAATCAATTCAAATTAATGGTTCATTAGAATAATAAAATCTCACAACTTAAATAAAATAAGATGAAAATAAAATAAGTATATAGAAATTAATTCAATTGAAAATAAACTATAAAACAAAGCCTCATAAAACCCATTACAAACATAATCAAAACGATCACTTCAATAAACGAAGTCAATAACTGAAACGGAAGAAGATGATAAATCAATTTCTCAAATAACCGATTCAGTTGTTTAGACTTAAAGTCCAAGTAATAGTAATAGCGATAGCGCAAGTAAGAGCGTTAGTGAAAGCCCGAGTCCTGGTCCTAGTGAAAGTCGAAGTCAACACAACACAAGTGAGAATAAAAGCAGCCAGAATTAAAGTTCAATGAATCATTAACAAAATTTTTAATCAAATTCCAAATCATATAACGTAATTTTATTTTTAATCAAAAAAATTATTATTAAATTTTTACCACCTTAGACCAAAAGCGAACAATAAAAATAATTTTCTGATACAAAAAGTAATTTAACAGTTAGTTCCTTTAATGATTAAAAATCTAATTTTAAATAAGGAGATTTGATAAATTCTTAAAAATCTGATAGCATAAAAAATCAATCAATTTCAATTATTAATTCCTAAAAATCTAGTAAATTTGACCCCAACCAAATGTTCTCTAAGGAATAACCTGAATAAAAATAAATTTCCTAATCTGAAATGAAAAATTCAATAATATCATAGAACCAAAGCATAAAAACCATATCTAATTAAATTGATCCTATCCAAATTCATGAAAAATAATAATAAGATAAAAGATCAATTAACTAGTCTGATCCCAAAAATTCACAGGTTTCAAATAATTCATTATCAAAAAATCAATTTATTCATCAATAAAGCATAAAATCACAATCAATGAACAATTCAACATCATTAAAAGATTAATTTAATCAAAATTCAATACGTTAAAAAAATTAAATTGAAAACGGCGATGCAATGGTATAAGTTTAATAGGTGTAATAAGTATAATAAGTATAATAAGATTAATGGGTAAAATAAAATAATAATAACTAAAATAAATAAGAAAACAATAATAATAATAATAATAATAATAATAATAATAATAATAATAATAATAATAATAATAATAATAATAATTATAATAATAATAATAATGATTTGAATTTTTCTTAAATTTCTGAAAATCAAAGTATCTATGTTAAAAGTTCATAGCAGGCAAATAATCGAGAAAATTCTCGATAATCAGATAAAAATTATTAGTTAGATTCTAATAATGAGCAAAATATTCCTGTTAAATAAATTTATAATTCATTTGAATAGGCGAGCAAAGATAATAATAATCTTGATATCATTATGAATAAATCGAATAATAGTATAAATAATAATATCAATAAGGAATAAAAATTTTAAAATAACAAAATTATTGGTGAATAAGTATCAAATGATAATTAAACTATAAAAAATTAATCATCGCTTAAAAAAGAATCGAATTGCAATTTTATTCAAGATATTTAATAATAAGAAGAAGAAATAATAGAAATTTAGGCCTCCCCAATCAAATAATTACCATCTTAGATTTAGTAAGTATATAATTCATTTGAATCTGAAATTATAAACAATTCAAACTAATATAACAATTAAAATTAAACTGTGCTTAAAGATTCAAATAATAATTAAACCCCCATTAATTTTTTTTCAAATTTAAATAATAAATAAAAAACTAATGAATCCGAAATAAATGATATTTTTTAAAAATATTAGTAGCAAGAAGAGAGATATATAAATCAAAATCTCTAGCCATCTAAAATTTAATAAACTAATAAGCCTAAAGAATAAAATTTTTAAGCCAAGCATCCTAAATAATCTGAACAATCATATGTAAAAATCTAATAGAAATAAGCGAAATTTACATCCAATTTCGATAAAATTCAATAAAAAATTGAAGATCAATGTTAAATTTTATTTTAAATTATTTTATTATAATTAATTAAATTTCAGATATATAGAAGGAGCCCAATTTTCATTAGTTTAATGATAGAAATGAAACTGATATAAATTATCTAGATAAAAATTTAAATGAATTATTATGTATTATAAGATATTATAATTTATTATGATTAGAATGTTTAAATGGTCTTGATGATACTGTAAGAAAAAACAAACAAATTGAAGATTTATTTGAGAAATAAGAATAAAATTATTTTCAATAATTCAATAGGAATGAATTTATTAATCCACTCTAGTAAACAACGTAATTAATTAATTAATTAACTCAATTTTATAGATTAAATAAAAAAGATAATTTAAGTTGTTTAAGCCCCATTTTTCGAACACAGTAAAAAAATAACACCGAAACTTCTAAATCTGTTTTAAATGGTAGGTAATAAATTTAGAATACTTAAACTTCACTTAGTTAAATACGACCTGTAAAATAATTAATGGAAGTAAACCGAAATAACAAGACTCCTCGATACAATGCTAGTTTAGTAGATATTGAAAGTATATATTTTAATCTATCGAAATATTTTATTCTTATCAATAAAAATAATAATCCTAACATAAATATAAATATTATAAATTATATTTATAGCAAATATATAACTCTTAAAAATTTCACAAAAATATATAATTAATATTATAATAAAAATAAAAAACCTTCTGTATATTTATTATAGGTAAATATTAGACTACTATTTAAGTTACTGATAAAAATAATTCATATACACCAAATAAAATGGATAAAAGTCCTTATAAATTAAATAAGACTTTTAATAATCAATTTACAACAAAAATACACCCCAGTCTTATTTTAAGAGTTGAATTCAATAAAAAGGTGATTTTTTAATTTTATTTATTTATTGAATCGATGTTGATACGACTAAAATATTGAATAGATTTATGATGTAGAAGTTTTGCCATAAGATAATGCATTTTTGGTAGCCGAAAGATTATTTAGAGATGCTAGAATTCCTTTTGATAGACAATAAGTGAAAAAAATTGCTAAATTAATATAAATATAAATTGGGTTTTATTGCGATGATTTGGCATAGTTAGTTTATTAAATTTCATAAAGAAGTACAAAAAAACAAAATAAATCTTATTATTGATTAATATTCAAAAATAAAAAAAACAGAATTAAAAGTTAAAGATGCAGTTGAGGATTATATAATTAAAAACAATATCCATAAAGCTAAATCATAAAATTAATTAAAGCGAAAATAATAAAATAAAACATAAAATCCAAATTAAATAGAAGAAATTAACGAAATGATATTTGATCTCAAAGACAATAGAGTATATATTTATATATATAAAAACAAATATAAAGCTTAAAAGCTTAAACAATACTCAATATAAAGGTGAAATTTTACGAGTTAATATATAGAAGGGTGATGGAAAAATTATGACAGTGTTTTTAAAACCATAGGATGATTTAAAAAAAATTGTACATAAGCTATCAGTTGAACATAAATTAACACATGAGGTTTAATAAAAAGTTTACCGTTTGCTGTAGGAAACATAAAAAGTTTTATTACATAAATAATATTTTAAAATCATATATTATAGTATCATTTGTAAACTATTTGGTAAAAAGCGAAAAATTCAGAAAATTGATTTACTTTAGTATAATTTTATTAAAATATTTATATAATTTTATTTATAATCGAAATATAATTATTTTTTTTTAACTTTTGCTACATATTATTGATCATATTTTGATTACTTTCCATTATAGAATGGTCATATCTTCACCTCCTATAGAAATTATATATTTGTCATCATTACTCCACTGAACACAGGAAATAGGCGATGAGTGACCTATTCCAATTACTGCTTCTGATCCTTTTTGTACACAGGGATATCTATTTTATTTTTAATTTTTAATTTAATTATTATACCTATATATTTTGATTTAATTATAATCATCGCCTACTGCTAAAAAGTAATAATTATCTGGTGGTTTAGGAGTGCCGCTATAATTATGGTTTGAACGATCGACGCAATTAATTTCAGTTCCGCAATCAGTAGGACCCCATATACCTTGCACTGGCCAACCTAGAAGTGAAGTCCATGTATGCCATAATTCATTTCTTAATTACATAGGACCTTTTAAATTTTGTTTACCAGTTTAAATATCCCAAAATAATAGATCATATCCACCGCATGTAGAATGAATCATTGTACCATCACATGAAAAATCTATATTTTTTATGAAATCTGAATGTTTTCTTAATGGTTTGTGATAAGGCTTTAAATCAGGAAATGTATATAAATAAATGCAATTATCGTGTGAGCCTATAGCAACTATTTAACCATCTGGTGAAAATTTTATATCAGATATCCATTCTCTAGCAATTTTTATTAATGCTTTTTATTTATTTTCCTTATCAAAACATCGTAATGTTCCATCTTTAAAACCAACAAGAATATTTAAACCATCAGGACTAATGGCAATTGAGCGCCCCTTTACAGAATCAATATATTCACCAAAATCATCAGGTTTAATCTCATTTAAATTTACATCTAAATTAGTTCGTATAAATTAAATCATTTTTCTTTAACTAATGCTCCATGATCTTAATGTAGCATCATCCCCACATGTATAAAATATATCATTATCAGTTGGATTAAAATCAAGTCCCCATATCTCATTTGAACCTAATTTAGCTGCACAATAATGACTATGTAATAGAGTTTTAACAATAGAAAATCGTGTTGTATCAGAGATCTTAGGTTCTTTTATAGATAGTTCATATATTTCGCCTCCATATGTACCAATTAGTAAACACTTATTATCTAAACTTAGCTATACACTACGTATTTCTGATAACTATGCATTTTTAACGAATTCATTTAACTTAAATGAATTAATTGGACCAATTTTTATATTTTTTATATCAAAAATACATATTTTTTTATCTCTACCACCTGTGATCAAATAATCTTTTGATATATGTAGACAATCAAGAAACGTATTTTCCTATGCTTGAATTTGATCTTAAAACTTTAAATCTCTCCATATCTAAAGCTTACCAGATGAATCGCCTATATATACATCTTCCCCACTTACAACACAAGTAGTAAATATTTCATTAATATTTTATGGAATTGTTATAGTATTGCATATTAAACCTGAAATATTTTATGACCATAACCTAAAATTTTATGGTCCTATTGTAATAAATTGATTCTCCGAAATCCATTTAATATCAACGATAGTTTTGTTATTAGAACTTTCTATTGTTATTAAAGAACCTCCATCTTTTGATTTTGTTTTTGTATCATATATAGCTATTTTTTGATTTTAATCTTTATTATCACTTTATTTTATTGATATAGCACATAATTTATCTCCTTTCGTACAAAAACTTAATGCACAAACACCAAGTAACAGATCTCCGATAAATTTACATACAGGTAATAAGGTATTACTATCCCAAACAAATATTAATGGAATTTTTCCTATTTCTCCAGTAGCTACACGAATACCATCAGGATTTAAATCTAAACTAATAATATCATCTATATGTAAATTGAAGAATCTAATAATAATAATAATAATAAT
>Ga0102914_1000062_pt1 | contig 13897 bp, 19 predicted proteins | sample Colrivmeta1561A3_FD_78198 | JGI IMG/M metagenome (GOLD analysis project Ga0102914, IMG submission 78198) | Estuarine microbial communities from the Columbia River estuary - metaG 1561A-3 | ecosystem: Environmental > Aquatic > Marine > Intertidal zone > Estuary | place: USA: Columbia River...
CACTGTGGCCGGAACCGCAACCCTTCAGGGTGCTCTTACTGTCGCCGGTTCTGCGACGTTTGGCGGCGTTGTCGTTGTTAACACTTCTGGTGCTCTGACGTTGCCTGAGGGCACGACTGCAGAACGCCCTGCGGTTCCTGCCTCCGGTGATATCCGATTCAATACGACCCTGACGCAGTTCGAGGGTTACAACGGCATTGCTTGGGGCGCCCTCGGCGGCGGCGGTGGCGCGGTTGGTTCCGGAACAAACGCGGTTTTTTACGAAAATGATACGACTGTTACTGGTAGCTACACTATAACTACGGGTAAAAATGCGATGACCGCTGGTCCCATTACGGTTCTTAGCGGCGTCACTGTTACTGTTCCCTCCGGTTCTAGCTGGACTGTTGTCTAATGCCTATCGAAATTAACGGCACCGGCTCTATTACCGGTGTAGATAGCCTCAGCACTCCCGCTGTTACTAACGCGGCGGGTTCGGCTTCCGCTCCCAGTATTACTTTTACTGGGGACACTAATACAGGTTTATATAGTCCTGGAGCTGATCAAGTCGCTGTTACGACCGGCGGCACCGGACGTTTGTTTATTGATGCGAGTGGGAGGTTGTTAGTTGGTACGTCTACGACGTTTGCGAATGGCAACACCGATACACCCAGTGTGTTGTTTGCAGGTTCATCGCTAAATGGCGTTGGCATGTATCGCTTCAGTGCGGACAGCAACTGGACGCTTCTTTCTATTGGCAAAAGCAGGAACAGCACTGTCGGCAGTCAAACTGCCGTAGGCGGAGACGAAATTCTTGGTGCCATTTCTTTTGATGGCAGCGATGGCTCGGCGTTCAGAATGGGCGCACTTATTAGAGCTGTAAACGATCAGGCTGGAGCTTGGGCTTCCGGTGATTGCCCAACGAGGCTAGTGTTCTCCACTACTGCGGATGGAGCGAGTTCTCCGACGGAGCGTGCACGAGTTACAAACAATGGCTACTTCAAGGCAACATCCTCTGGAAGTTACACATACAGCGCAAGCGCCACACACGAGTTTGTAAATAACAGCAATGGCTCGCAACCGGTTCTTCGCTGCAGCCATACAGACGCCAGTGCCCCATTTGGCATCTACGTAAATTACACGGGCGGGTCTCCAAACAATACCAGCAACCCATTCTTCTTTGGCGGAGACACGACCACCACAAGATTTGCTGTTAATTCAAATGGTGGCATCGCCAATTATCAGTCAAACAACACTAATCTCTCAGACCGCAACGCCAAAAAGGACATCAGCCCTGCTGCTGGGACTTGGGATTGCATCAAGGAATGGGAGATCGTCAACTACCGCTACAAGGATCAACCTGACGATGCCGATTTGAATCTTGGTGTGATTGCTCAGCAGGTGGCCGAGAGCTGCCCTGAAGTCATCACCGTGTTCCAAGAGGCCACCGAAGACGAACCCGAGAAGCTCGGCATCAAAGAGCAGCAAATGTACTGGATGGCAATCAAAGCACTTCAGGAAGCCCAGGTTCGCATCGAGCAACTGGAAGCCACCAACGCTGATTTGCTTGCCCGTGTCACTGCCCTTGAGAGCGCGTAGTCCCCTTCTCCTCTCGCTCTCGTTCACCTAATGTTGTGGGGTAGCGAGTTTGCACCTCCTACCCCTGGCCACAGTTCCCTAGAAACCATGACCCACGAATACTACGCCCCAAGCGAAGGCACCTACCAGCACTACGCCTGGGCTAAAAACGGCAAAGTCCTGCTGTGCAACGACTCCGATGGTGAGTACGAGCAAGTCTTCAGCAGCCGAGAAGAGCTTCAACGCTTTGTTGATCACCTGATGGCAGCGGCTGATGAGGCTTGGGGCGACAGCTACCCAAAGGAGCTGGGTAATTTTGTTATCACCTGAGGCTCATAGTTAATGTCACTTTTATGTCCAGCGTACCTGTGCCTTACGCAGGTGCTCTGGACACAGAGCCGTGCCCGCGTGGGAAATTTACAAACATAAAAAAAGCTCGGTCGAGAAACCGAGCTGGAATTAGTAGTGAAGGTGACTACTGGGCTTCGTCTTGCTCTTCGCCAACATCCTCCTGATTGCTCAGGTCGAGGCTGGCTTCGCAGTATTCCTTCCAGGCTTCGGAATCAGACATAGAAGTGAGTAGGACTACGAGAGCTGGGCTTTAACTGCAGCCATTTCCGTTTCCAGTTGCTCAATCCGCTCCATCGCTTCCTGCAACGCCTTCACTGCTTTCATGTAGAGCACCGAATAATTAATGGTCTTGGTGACTTCGTTGTTAGCTTCAAAAATGTCAGTAACAAGACCAGGAGAAACCAGTTCGGTTTCTTGCGCAATAAGGCCAATTTGGCGGTGAGTCTGTTGTCCAGTCTCTTCTTTGAAGTTGTAATTGCGGACGCGAAGGTTCTTGATGTCATTCCATTGTGAGCTGGCGTCAACAATGTTTTCTTTTAGCTTAATGTCCGAAAGAGATCCGTAGGAGTTGTTGGAGTTAGTAATGTTTCCGTCAGAGTTGATCTTAATTCGGATTGTGCCATTTGTTGCAGCACTGCCTCTGTAACCTTTAAAGAACGCGCCTGGACTTATAGCAAGAGCGTCTCGGTAATAGGCAAGGATGCACGAATTTGCTGTTCCTTCATTTGCCGAGTTGGCTTGCCTTGCCATTAGGCTGGCAGATTGATCCGCTATTGCATCGCTATTGACATTGACAATTCTTTCTCCTGTAACAACTCTTGCGCTTGTGACGCCTTGAGCACTTGTGTCTCCAATAAACGCATCACCAGCCTGCGTAATCCTCATCCGCTCCGTCGGGCTGCTCGCTCCGTCGGCGGTAGTGGAGAACACTAATCTCGACGGATAGTCATTCGTTCCGGTCGCCCCGTCTGCTTCACAACCTATAACTGCATAGTTGGATCCTACGTTGTCTCCGAAAATTATGTATCCCATTGCAGCGCCTGCTGTAAGGCCGCTGCTAGAAGTGTCTCTTTGAATTAAGATAATTCCCGGCTGGCCACTAGAGAAACTATTGCCTTGGAAGACAGCTCTTGCTGAACCAGTGCTAGAAGACGTGCCAACTAACAACCTGCCGGAGCTGTCGATGCGGGCTGCTTGCGTAACGCCAGCATCGCCATACCAAAAAACGTGTGCGTTAGCTCGATAGTTTTGCGTAAGCCATCCTGTACCAGGGGTAAGCGAACTGATACTTGTTGAGCTGCTATCTGTATCAATAGAAAACCCTAAGCCGCTTGATGTCCCCGCATCACCATTCGATACAACAAGAAAGTTGCTATTCCATGCAGTTGGCGCGCCAGTATTGTTGCTAACTCGGACTACGCATTTGCCAGCAGGACTCGTAGTGCCAATCCCTACAAGCCCTGCCGAGGTGACAACGAGTTTGTCGGAGTAGCTACTGCCTGGCGTCTGAATTGAGAAAACACCGTTCGTGTTTCCGATGAATGTCTGACTAGCCGAGTCCTTCAGCGCGATAAAGGTGCCGGTTGTACTTGTGCGCTCAAATACTGCAGGTGTCCCCGCTGTGCCGGATACGTGAAGGATATTGCTAGGGCTACTAGTCCCCAGACCTAAGCGGCCACTGGAGTCGATGAACAACCGCCCCGTGCCGTTAGTCGAGATGGCTACTTGATCTGCGCCAGGGGAGTAGATGCCGGTGTTAGCGTCACCGGTTACGTAAATCGACGGCGCAGACGCAGATCCGGCTTGAATAGCCACATTGCCGGAAGCATCGAGAGCCAGGTTAGTGTTGGCTGAATCAGGGCTCTTGAGATTGTAAGTATTCAGGGTGCTCATAATCTGCGAGCCTTAATCGCTGGGAACTAGGTAGCGGCTTGCGTGTTAGCGCAGTCCGCGGGGCTACTTATAACTTTAGCAACGCTTACCGATTTAATCGCTGGTCTTTTTAGAGCACTATCCGCTAATCTAGGAAAACAGCTATTCCAGCCCCGTGGCAACCACTTTCACTTGGCACATCGCTCAACTCGAGCGCAAGACCGACGACGGTTTTGTTTTCACTGCACACTATACAATCGACGCTAAAGACGACACGTATAGCTCTGGCGCATACGGCAGTATCGGGTTCGAGCATCCGGAAAATCTGATTCCTTATGCTGATCTAACTGAGGAGCTCTGCATTCAGTGGGTGCAGGAAGCTCTGGGTGCTGAAAAAGTAACTGAGATTGAAGCGGCCCTTCAGACTCAGCTGGACCAGCAGCGCCATCCCACGACTGCCGCCGGTGTTCCCTGGGCGAGCGCCCCTGTTTCCTGACAACCCGGACCGTTGTACTGCTAGTCGGGTCTCGGTTCGCCGCGCGACTTGGGTTGCGAAGTCTTGAGATTGCCTTAAAAGCCGACGCTGCTCCGTCGAACCGAGCCTCGGGCTAGTAGCTTCAACAAGCCCTTGACCGGCTCTAGACAAGGGCCGACCTTTCTTCGTGTCTAGTTATCTGTTCAGCAATCGGCCTGACCGCGAGGTTTATTTGAGTCTCGCTAATAGACCTCGCAAGCGAGATGCGACAAGTCAATACCGCGGGGTTTCAAAAAACACAAACCCGAACAAACCCTTTCGTGCGGCACTAAAGCACAAAGGGCGGAATTATTACCTTGGGTCTTATAAGACTGAGCTTGAAGCCGCAAAGGCGTACAACAAAGCCGCACTGCGGATCGTGGGAGAGTACGCTGTGATCAACGATCTGTCAGACGCTACAGATCGCTAAAAACAACAACATGTTTAACGAGCAACGGTGTCCCAAGTGCAACGAGTACGGGTTTGCGACCCAAGAATCGCGCAAAACACGTGAAGCTACCCGGCGCCGTCGGGTTTGTTCGAGCTGTGACTACCGGCAAACGACCTACGAGGTGTCTCAGGTTTGGTATCGCGAGGCTCAGAAAAATCGTGACATTGTCTCGAAACTGGAAGAAGTTATGGGTCTGCATTCCCAAGGAGGAGCAGACAAAACTAAATCTTTTAAAGCGTTCTGTTCGATGTGTACTTTTATGACCGACCGCGGGTGCTCCTTTGGTTTCCCTGAAGCCGGTGGGGATTTTGCGACAGAATGCAGTCAATACACCCCCTCGGAACATGGCTGACATCGCGAAATGTGCCAGCGGGGAAACTTGTCCTCTGCGCACACGGTGCTACCGTTACCTTGTTACGCCGGGATCTCGTCAGAGTTACGCGTACTTTCCCGAAATCGGGTCGAAGTGTACTTATTTTATTCCTGACAACAGTGAGCTTGAAGTTTCCGATCGGAACCCACGTGGGCAAGAAAAAGCCCTCCGCCAATCTGTCGCTGCCGAATAAGCATGGTGTTGTTATCGGACACGGCGAACGCCGTAATGCGAAAGGTGCGATCATGCGTTTCTACATTGTCGAGACTACGCACTCGTCCCGTCCTGAAGAGTGGGCTCCTGGGATTACTTATCCCTTGGACGCTGATATCAAAGACAACGTTGCATTCGTTTGAACGTGTCCTGGGATCATCGCTTTTTAGACCTTGCGAAGAGCCTCGCAGCATGGAGCAAGGATCCATCGACGCCTGTCGGCGCTGTGGCGGTGCGAGATCGCCGCATCTTAGGAACTGGATACAACGGCTTTCCCCACGGTATTGCCGACCTTCCAGGCCGCCTGTCGAATAGGAACGAGAAGCTCCTGCGCACTGTGCACGCAGAGGCCAACATCGTTGCTCACGCGGCACGTAATGGAGTCGCTTTGGATGGTGCCACGGTTTATGTCTGGCCTTTTCTACCTTGCAGCAACTGCTGCACGCTGTTGATTCAAGCCGGAATCGAACGCGTGGTTGCTCCGGATTTTCCAATTCCGGACCGCTGGGCTGAGAGTTTTAAAATGTCTCAGTCCATGTTTGACGAAGCTAAAGTTGATTTGACCCTTTTAGAGGTGTCTTAATGGAACTCGTTGGAGATCCGCTGAGTCTATTTATAAAATTCTCTATTTTATATATTTGCGCTTGCGTTTTGTTATTCTGGGTTGCTTCTAAAATTCTTCCGTAGATCCGTGCACTGCGACGTACATATTGTCGTACGGACGGATCTCGGCCACGTTGTAACCCAAGCCCCGCAGGTGATCGAACAATTGTTTTTTCTGCGGGGCGAACCAATCGTCGTTGTTAGCTTCGAAGATGATCGGCGGGTAGTCGCTGCGTTTTAGGGTTAGGGCGGCGCCCCGCAGTGCGGCCAGCTCGTTGCCCTCGATGTCCAGCTTGATCAGGCCGACATCTTCGATATGGTAGTTATCTAAGTTCATGGCCTCCACCCGCTCCGTGTGCAGCACAGGCTCACGAGGGATTAGCAGGGTTGAGCCGCCTCCATCCTCGGACACGACCGATAGGGTCACGGTTTGATGCGCGTGGACCTTATCTGTGATGGCGGTGTGCTTGGGGATGATGTTGGTTTTTTCGTTAATGAAGATGTTGCCGCACAGTTGGTAGAACGTGCGACGTTGTGCTTCGAATGCGAGAACTTCTTTGAAGTGATCTGCAAGCAGGATGGAGTAGCTGCCCATGTGGGCGCCACAGTCGATGAAAACCTTGGTTTTGTCGGCGAACCGTTTGGCCCAGTCAATCAGGTGACGCTCAGGGATTCCGACGTTGTGCATCTGGCAGCGCCCCGAGTCGTCGTCGTGCATCAAAAATGCGACGGACGGGGTGGGCACAATCAGCGATTCTTTCGGACCCCAGAGATAAGTAGTCACGAGCTCGGACTGAGTGTTAACATAGTAGCAGCTTTAGGCTGATTTTGGATACGACCGCGCCCGCTATACCCGTTATCGGTACGGCTTGTGTTAACGCACCACATTGGGTGTACAGGTTGTTCTACAGCATTGATTATCCTGTTGAGACGTTTGTAGTCTTCAACAACAATGGACGCGACCAGATTACTGAGCAACTCGATTTGCTTAAGAGCGTCCCTCATCGGTATGTTAAGAAGGTAGTCGTGTGTCACCTCCCAGCAAACCTCGGGTGTTCCGGAGCGTGGAACCTGATCATCAAGTCGTACATGACGGCGCCTTACTGGATGATCGTCAACCACGATCTTATGTTTACGCCTGGTTTCCTGAAGGCGGCGGTTGCGCATGCGGAGGACGGGGACACCGGGATTGTGCATGGCGAGAACGGCAGCTGGGACTTCTTCCTGATTAAGGATTGGGTTGTTCAACAGTTTGGTCTGTTTGATGAGAATTTATATCCTGCGTACTGTGAAGATATGGACTACGGGATGCGGTTCAAACACAAAGAGTTAAAACGTGCAATGTCCGTCGGGGTGCCGTATTACCACGGTGAGACGGCTGGGGATTATCTGGACGGATCGCAAACCTGGCGCAGCGAACCTGAGCTCGCGCAGGGTATTCACCGGGCGCATGAGCTTAACAAGCAGTATCTCCACGCCAAATGGTCTCCAGCGTGGCAGCACCATATCGAAGGCGATGTATACAAGACTCCTTTTAATAACCCAAGCATTCCCTTGGATTTCACGACGTACGATCTACATTTTGTCCGCCAGAAAAATTTGGGTTTTTAGTGATGGAGTTTCCGTGCACTGGTTGCGGCGGGTGTTGCCGCTTGTTAGGGGGAATTTTAAAGAGTCCGGAAACACAGGAAAATTACGTTATGCGATTGGCTGCGGAGACTTTTCCTTACAAAACTGATTCTTCGGGAGCTTGTGAGAAGTTGGTCGACGGTAAGTGCAGTGTGTATGAGGATAGACCTTTACTGTGTAACGTTAAAGAATTAGGAGCGGCAATGCGGGTCAACGAAACTCAGTGGTTTAAAGCGAACGCGTTGGCCTGCAACCGAATCATCGATTTGTTGAACTTAGACCCTAGTTACAAAATTACAGATTTTTAATTAAACTTATGGATCACCATGTTGTTAGGGAGATGCCTTTTTATTCCTCTCATACAACTGAGGGTTCTCTCGTAAACACCCTCCGAGAAATCTTAGACAGACGTCAGATAACGTCTTTTAAGCTGAGCAAATTATCTGATCTATCTCCTACTACAACACGTAAGATATATTACGACCAGTATTACATTCCGTCTCCGGATGTTCTAGAGAGAATTTGTTTAAGTCTGAATGTTCAACCTGGCGAGATCTTGAAGATTTCGCCTAAACTGGAGTCAACAGTAGCAATGGTGTTAGGTTCCGGTGTTCTCCCCTCAGGATTATGAATTAGCTGCTCGTCTGCTCGGGCTTCCGGTTCCTAAAACCCCTGCCGAGTGCGCAGCCGCGGCTCCGATGACTGCAGCTGTGCTGCGTTCTTATTACAAAGCGCCTGCTCCGATGCCGGGGTTCGAAGGCGACGGCATTAACACTTCTGCGACCCGATCTCTCAATCCGCAGCCCCGCGTGGCTCAACCCGAAGCTAGGGATCAGCTGACGCACCGCCTCACAGCCGGGGTTGTTTCTGATGAGGATGAAGGTGAGATCGAACGGCTTATCGAATTGCTGATCGGTGACCCTGAGATGCGGGGCATGTTTATGCAGTTCGTGCAGCAGATGATGGCACAAGCCGATGAGGGCGGTGAGTACCTTAGCCGTCAACGTCCTCTTGAATACGATATTCCGAATTACGGCGGTCAGTATTCCGTGCTGAACGCGCCTTCCAGCTCCACTATCCCCGCTTCTGTGCGTTACCAGGAGCTCGGGTGATGAACAGTATCGAGCATCGTCTTCGGGAGAATGATGTCCGGAATGATGCTCCGGACCTAAATCCGGCTGAGTTTCTGAATCTTTATCTTGCGTCTAATTTTCCACAGACGACGGCTTTTCTTTCGGAAGAGCAACGTCTTCGTGGGGAACAAATGCAAGCGAAGGACGATACAGTAAACTACATGAAGAAGCCTCCATCCGGGACTTCTTTTGATCGACCGGATCGCTACTAATGTCTCGGTACAGTTACGTTCCTGCTGGTCCCGGACAGCCTTTAGTTCAAGTTCCTTCTTTTGCAGCTCAAACTATGGCCGCTCCTGTCGCTGCCGCCGCTGCCCCCGCCGCCGCCGCGGGTAGTGCAGTCTTGGAAGGAATTATTGCTAACCTTGTCGCGAACGTAGCCGCCCAGGGCGCCGAGAAAGTTTTATTTAATCCCGCCAGTAATGCGCTCGGACCGTCTTCCCTGCAGGCTGATACTGCGTTAGGCCGAAGCACTTACTTCACTTCTCCTGCTCAACAGTTAGAAGCTGAAAAATACTTAGCTAGCGAGCGTCTCAAACGTAACCTTTTGGGCCTTATCCCAGGTCTAAAAGAAATCTTGCCTCCCGTTCCCACGCGAGAGGAGATCGTGGGCGGCTTCCGTGACGGTGAGTTCACCGGTCAAGCCGCTTTAACCGAGGCGCAGGCTCGAAGTCTGACTGCTCGAGAGATCGAAAAGATTCGCGCCGAACGGGAGTTTGAACTTCAAGCTCGCTTAGCCGAGGCACAAGCAAGCATTCAGCGCGAGAAAATTCGAGCGTTGTCTGAAGCGCAGTCAAAAGTTGAATCTCAGAAGGTTCAATCATTAGGTGAGGTACAGAGTCAGCGCTTGCAGTCTCAGTACGGAGCTGCGTCTAATCTGCTCGATTCTGCCATTAAAAACATTGCCTTCCGCGATAGAATCGAATCAGCAGACACCCTGACCGAGTTAGCGAGGGCAGTTTAATGGTCGACATTCGGGGTGGACTTAGGCTAGCGGGGTTGACAAACCCTCTGCTGTTCGGACCAGCTGCCTTAGCGGCTGAGGTAGCTTACGATAGGTATCCAGCAGAAACGAAAACAAGAGATAACTTAGAAAGGCAAATAGGGTCTGTTCTGTCTTACCTGAACGAACAGCCTTACAAGATTTACGCTGGCGAAGATTATGGCCCGCAGTCCGTGGGCAGCTACTTAAAACTCAGGCAGAGTGATCCCGACCGCTTTCCGCGGCCGTCTGGCTTAAAGCCTCCTAAAGCAAAAACTCCTTCGACTCCTGCTGCTCGTCCGCCTTCTAGTCCTGATTGGCAAACTGGCGGAGGGGCTCCCGGCGGTTCGCTGCCTGATACCACTACCGACTGGGGAACCGCTCAGGACGTCGAAACTGGCAACTTCCCCGCGGACGTTAAGACTCCGGGTAAAGAACCAGGGTTCGAAGAGTTAGTTAAGCTCCTCGAAACTCAGATGTCTCCCGAAGCTCGTCGGGAAGCGACAAACGAGGCTATTCGTCAGTTTGTAACAACATCTGCTATTAGCCAAGCTCTAGGAGCCGAAAAATCTCGCGAACGGTATAAGCGGGAGATCGAGCTTGAGCGCATAAAATCTTGGACCGATATGTACAAGACGGCACAGCAAACTAACGTGCTTTCTCAAGCAATGTTGGGGCAGGCTCTGATTGCTTCTCAGCAACCCAGCGCGAACGTAGCCGACATTCTCAGTAAAGGCACCCAATCCGCCCAGTCTGTGCTTGGCGGTTTTCAGTTGAGGACTTGATATGGCGGCCCCTTTAGCTGGTTTAGCCGGCGTCGGCAGTTTTCTCGGCAATGTCGGAGGTGCGGCTGCGGGCATCGGCAGTTTGGTCGGTGCACTCGGTGGCGGAGGCGGACAACCCGATTACGCCTCCTTGTACGCACAGCTAGCGCCTGGTCAGACTCAGCTGACGACTCAGCAGTATCTGATGGGGGCTCAGCTGCAGCCCTGGATCCAGGCGATGGGCGCCGAAACCACTATCCGTGGCCAGACGGCTTACGATCAATTTAAAAACAGCCTAACTAAAGACCAAACTGCAGCCGGCATGCTCGCCGGTATTTCGTCCCAGTATGCCAGTAGTGCGATTGGTCTGCAGGATTTAGCGGCTAAGGGTCGTTTGGCTGCTGAAACTCTCGGTCTCGAAACCGCCGGAAATTTGGCTCAGACCTATGCGACTGCTGCGGCGAACTTAGCTAACACTACGTTAACCGGAGAGGCTCAAGCTTTGCTCCCTACCGCACAAGCCGTGGCCTCTGCGGGTCAAACTGCCCAGCAAGGCAAGAACCAACTAGCTTCTAACATTGCTTCGACGAATTTAGACATTCGTCAACAGCAAGAGCAGACTCGTAACCAAATGGCTTTACAGCGTGCTCAGATTGAAGGTCAACTGGCTCTTCGTCGCGAAGCTCGCGGAGCTGCTTTGGCAGGTCAAGCCGCTTTCGCCTGATGCTTACGAAAATTGGAGACCCGTCCACCGTCGCTGGGTGGCTGGACTCACTCGACAAATCGCAGAAAGATGCTTTCATCTTTTATGCCAAAAATGCTACCAGCGATATCGAAGCTTATCTGTATGCCCGGTTCCTCAAGCCGGGTTACGCAGGCAGCATCTCTGATCTGACCGCGTGGGTCCAAGAGAAATACCCCAAAGAAGATCTCAGGAAAATCCTGTTAACCGAAATCGACGGTTTGCAGATGGACTTGCAAAACGTGCGCGGCATGACCTTGAACGGCATGCTCGATTACGCCACAGCAGCAACTAAGGTTTCTGCGTTACAGAAAGAACTCCGTTCTCACATTCAAGCAGTTCGCGCAATTTCTGACGGTGTTGACCGCCGAGGTTTGTTGTTAGCCGGAGCGGATCGTTGTCTCCGCGAGCTGATGCAAACGTTCGACGGTCAGCCCGGTATTCAGGCTTTGCTTGAGGACTCTTCGCTGTTGGTGTGGTCGACGATGGAGCGCGAGGAAAAGTCTTGATCAGGCTTCTCCATCCGACCCAGAATGTTTTGCATGGGGCATCTAAAGATTCCCATAAAGGCATCATTGATGCCTAGCGACATAACGAGTTCTGTGTTCTCGATATACGCCCCAAACGGCAGCATTACAGCAGGTTGATCCGATACCGGGTTGCCTGCGTAGTCGGTCCACACGATCAGGTGATCGTTAAGGGAGCCGGTGAAGAGCGGATTTTTATCGATGTACAGGATTTTGGTGAAATCTCGATCGACGATGTAGGCGCCCAAGTGGTACAGGAGGAATGTTTTACCGGAAGCTTCCTGCGCCATGTGCTTCCAGTGATAAAAAATAAGGTGCCCGTAACCCAGGTTGATCGGGGGCAGAGAGTTAAACGTAGGTGAGCCGTGTGTGACTTTATCCAGAGCCGCCGTGTCTACGGTGATTGTTGGATCGTTTTCGCGCTCGATCGTTAGAGGCCGCGTGGCATACAGACAGTTCAACTGGCCTTTATGACTAAAGAAACACCAATTCTTTTCGGCTTCCCCTTTGACTAGGTTTTTGCCGATAGGCGGAATTGCTGCGTGCACTGCCTCAAATGAGTCATTGACTAGGCAAACAATCACTTTTGGAGTGTTAAACAGCTTGTCCGGACGATTGTCGTAGCGACTGGCGTATGTCGAAGCGACAAACTGTACGTACAAATTGTCATCTGGGCCTACGAAGAGGCGCGGATCTTCGTAGCTGAGGCGATGTTTCTTGGAACGCAGCTTCTTGGTTCCCACGATCGTATGATCATCAGCCAGTTCTCCGATGTAAATGTCGGTTGGTTGATTATTTAGATAGAAATACTTCATGTCGTGCCGGAATCCGAAAGGCTCCGGCTGGGAGCGCCACGCGATATAGGTTTTACCGTTGTGCTTGACGATGCTGGGGCTGAAGTTGGCAACGTTGTGCGCAGGCAGACCCCTCAGGATCCGCTTAAAACTGCCCCCTAGGTTCTCTGCTTGTGTATAGACAGTGGGTATACCCTCACGCTCGCGCTTAATCGGGTACACAACATCGCTATTTGCGTGGAAGAAACGGTATGTGATGTTCATTAGGCTGCCAAAAGATCGTTAATAGCCGCAGAGAAACCGGCGGAAACTGATTCCCAGCGGTACTCGGGGCGTTGTGTCACGGCAAAGCACGCTTCTGCGACTTCGTCGTAAACCTTTTTGTTGTAATACAGTTCGTTAAGGCAATCGACGGCTGATTTCACAGAAATCAGACCGCGTTCAACCCCAAGATCTTTGTCGACAACCCACGTTGCGATGTCTGCGAGCTGCGCAGCCTCATCCCAGATGTCAAGACACGCAGTGTGGGCCGGGACAACTTGGGGTTTACGGCAGCTTGCGTGCTCGAAACTCACCAGGCCCCATCCTTCGCCATCTGCGGTGTTAATACCAACGTCACATGCGTTGTAAATTGTGTTCAGCATCTCATCTGGAGGTGCTTGCATGTAGTTAATGTTCTCCGATGTCAGGATCAGGCGTTGAGCGCCATCGATTTTGACTCGTTCGCACTCACGGCGGAACAGCGGGATAATGTCCCACCCCATATCTTTGGCGCCCATGTGTAGATACAACATGGCGTCAGGCTTATCCTGCGCAAACTTAACGAAGGTTTGGATTGTTAAATCGATTCGTTTGCGTGGTTGGTTGCGATTGCCGTTAAAAACGATGAATTTGTCTTTAGGCAGACCGAGCTTGTCCCGAGCTTCGTCGCGCGGCATCGGGCTGAACTTGCTGAGGTCCACCCCATGCGGCAGCACACCTAGTTTGGCCGCTTGCACGCCGTGATCGATGATCCGATGCGCGGATCCCACAGTGAATGTGACAGCAAGATCCCAATGCGGGATGTTCCGCAGCATATCCGGGTAGTAGCGCTCGCTATCCACCGGGAAGTATGCGATGAATTTGAACTTAAACTTATCCTTTAGGAATTGGCAGCGTTCCCAGAACTGGTTCACGACCCAGATGTCGTTTAGACAGATGATTACATCCGGCTGTACGTTTTCAATGACTTCTGGAATACGCGGGATTCCAAATCGATCCGGACAATGCAGCGTGGACGCCGGATAAATCTTGTAGGGTTTGTCGTGAGGGTCTCCAGCGTAGTTAATACCTAAAACGGTTACTTCGTGCTCTTTACACAGCACATCCAGTACACTATGAGTTACACGTGCG
>Ga0102914_1000064_pt1 | contig 13775 bp, 10 predicted proteins | sample Colrivmeta1561A3_FD_78198 | JGI IMG/M metagenome (GOLD analysis project Ga0102914, IMG submission 78198) | Estuarine microbial communities from the Columbia River estuary - metaG 1561A-3 | ecosystem: Environmental > Aquatic > Marine > Intertidal zone > Estuary | place: USA: Columbia River...
AGGCGTTTAATGCCTCCTGGCCTGCATGACCAAACGGTGTGTGACCAAGATCATGTGCGAGTGAAATAGCCTCTGCCAAATCTTCGTTAAGACGCAGATTGCGCGCAACCGAGCGCGCAATCTGTGCCACTTCAATACTGTGCGTTAATCGTGTACGAAAGAGATCGCCTTCATGATTAACAAAAACTTGCGTTTTGTATTCCAAACGACGGAAAGCAGTGGAGTGAATGATCCGATCTCGATCACGCTGAAATTCTGTACGGGTACTCGGAGGGGATTCTGAAACGCGGCGGCCACGCGAAATAGAAGAATGGGTTGCATAGGGGACGAGAGGTAATTCAAAACTCATTTTATTCTCCTATTCCTTACAGCACGCATCACAAAGGGTAAGAGCGTCACGAAAACGCGCCTAAAAACCCAGCTCAGTCAGTTAAAGAAACGCAGTGAATACACCTGTAATTACCTAAGTAGAACATGCTTTTAAAGTGTCCAGCAACACTGCGTTAGGCACCGTTGTTATTTGCGGCGAACCCAGCGTCTTGAGCAAAATAAATTTGATCTGACCACCTTCGTTCTTTTTATCTACTTGCATCAATTCTAGCCAGCGATCCAGGCCCAAATCGGGTGCGACGGTTGGCAAGCCTGCAGCATGCACCAGCGCAGTAATGCGCGCTTTGATTGTTGCATCAATGTAACCGAGTCGATACGATAAGTCCGCCGCCATGACCATGCCACAACCAACGGCTTCGCCGTGCAACCATGCGCCATAACCAAGACCCGCCTCAATTGCATGACCAAAGGTATGGCCGAAATTGAGAATGGCACGCAGCCCCCCCTCCCGCTCATCTTGTCGCACCACATCAGCCTTGATTTCACATGAGCGCTTGATTGCGTAAGTTAACGCATCTGCCTCCTTTGCTACTAACTTAGCGATGTTAGACTCAATCCAATCAAAAAACTCCGCATCAATAATCGCACCATGCTTGATCACCTCTGCCAAACCTGCGGACAATTCTTGCTCAGGTAAAGTATTGAGCGTTGCAATATCAGCGATGACTGCTTGCGGCTGATAAAACGCACCTATCATATTTTTTCCAAGTGGGTGATTGATGCCGGTCTTACCACCAACAGATGAATCCACTTGCGATAGCAATGTCGTCGGTACTTGGATGAAAGGTACACCGCGCATATAGCTTGCCGCCGCAAATCCTGTCATATCACCAATCACGCCACCACCCAACGCGATTAATGTTGTCTTTCGGTCGCATTTCTCTGCAAGCAACACATCAAAAATGCGCATTAAGTTGCCCCAGTTTTTTTCCTCCTCACCGTCTGGCAACACGACAGAAATAACTTTCTTTCCAGCTAAATTAAGCGTCTTGGTTAAGTGTTCTAAATACAAAGGTGCAACGGTGGTATTAGTCACAATGGCAACGCGATGAGCACTGATATATTTTTCTATGTGACCAAGGTTATGTAGGAGCGACTGGCCGATGATGATGGGATAGCTTCGCTGTCCGAGATCAACTTGCAGAATGGTGTTTGATACAGCTTCTTGGTTCATATTTAATTCAAAGTCTGCGTTGATGCTTTCTTGCATTTTAGCGTCACGGTCGCGTAGTTGGTTCAAAATAGTTTCAACGAGAAAGTGAACATTTGGGCGACCTGTTTCGATAATAAGATCAGCTACATCTCGATATAAAGGCTCACGAATTTGTGTCAGTTCTTCGAGTTTTTTTCGTGGATCTGCTGTTTGTAATAGCGGTCGATTTTTGTCGTGACTGGTACGCTGCAAAATGCTGTTAACGCTAGCACGTAAAAATATCACCGTACCGCGTGACTTGAGAAATTCACGATTCTCCGCACGCAAAACCGCACCACCGCCAGTCGCCAAGACGATGCCTTGCCTGCTCGTGAGATCGCGAATGACATCAGCCTCGCGCTGCCGAAAACTCTCCTCGCCTTCAATTTCAAAGATCAAAGGAATAGAGGCGCCGGTACGCGCCTCTATCTCGTGATCAGAATCAATAAATTGCTTGTTGAGCCTTCTCGCAAGGGCACGGCCGACTGTCGTCTTACCCGCACCCATGAGACCTACGATGAATATGTTGCCTGTTGAATTCAATTGAAGTTGCTATGCTTACTGCTACGGGTATGTCAGGTTCACAAGAAACCCATAAGCCGCGCCCAATGGAGCCGTTACTTTTAGCCTAAAACTGCCCACATTACTCCCCGTTTCCGCACATTTAGTTGCATCTGGCTTGATGGGAATTATATGTTGTTGTAACGCCAGCTGATTAGGAACCGTCGCAGGGAAAATTTCTGTGATTGTCACATCTGTTGCATCAACCGCCTCTACCTTAGTACCTGCTGGCATTGGATTGTCGTTCAAGTCCTTTAATGTAACTACGAGGCTGTATGCCGTACATACAGACGTTGATAAGTTAATCGATGATGCATTAGCAGCCAACTCTACCCCAGGCACACCAACAAACACGCGTGGCACATCGTCACTTAAGGTAATTTGAACCGTACCAGTCAATGTTGCTGAGCCAGATGTTGAAGACACAGTAATAGTTGCCAATCCAGGCGTTTTTCCTGCTGAATTATTTTTACCATACCGAGGATTTTGACTCCGGAAATCGACCGAACATCCGCCATTTACAGTTGTGCAACCACCTGCGTTAGAACTGCCAATTGCACCGCTATCTGTTGTAAAAATCACAGGCGTGCCATCAGCAACGGGATTACCATTTTGATCTGCCATCAAAATATTTACTTTAGATTTAATATTATCGTGCCTCCATCCTGAGATGTTGAACGTCTCAACACTTGGGGAGAAAGCAAGCTGCACAGGCTGGCCTGTCGTCACAGTTACAGTATCCGACAACGCACTAATAGGAGTCCCCGGAACGGTAGCAATGACACGTACTGTTGTTGGCGAGTCGCCAGAATTGACGGTCGCTGTCACTTGTCCATCTTGCCCTGTCGTACCAGATGTATTCACCAAGGTTACCGAACTATTACTTTGCTTTGTAAAATCCACCTTGACATTTGCGACGCCTGCGCCAGAGCTATCAACAACTTTAAAAGATAACAACGCAACTTCGGTACGACCACTGCCACCAGCACCTTTGATCACGATCGATTTGTCTGATGGAATAGCAGATTTAAAATCAATTGCAGCTGGTGTTGCAGAAGGTGCAGCACCCACAGCAAACGATGCCAAGCTTGTTACCGCAGTTGAACCACCCGCTATCGCCGATGCTGTCACTGTCGCTGCACCTTGGCTTGAGCCAGCCTCGATACTGATTTGGGCGACGCCACTGCTATCAGTCAATGCAGTACCTGTGGATGGCGACATCGTTGCAACCGCTGAACTCAGGGTAAATGTCACCACCGTATTTTTTACCGCTACACCATTAGCATCCTTCACAGTTGCCTTGGCAACCAAGGGCTTACCACTGGATACGGAATTGCTTTCAACACCAACTGTATTCATTAACGCGACCATCACCGTACCATCGGTGCTAGACCCCGTTCCACCAGTACTCCCACCACTTCCCGTCCCAATAGTAGAACCAGCTGATCCACCACCCCCACCACAGGCTGCCATTGCGAATACGAGCAATGTTGCAATGCCAAGACGAGCCAACTTTGTCACAGAACTATTTTGAAATATAAGCGCCATTATCTTGTCCTAAAGTTTGCTTTAAAAACCGAGCGATTAGCGGGTGGTAGAGAATCTATCAGCGACGATCTTCGGTGTGATGAAGATCAACAATTCTGTCTTGTCATTAGTTCGTGCAGTCGTCTTAAAGAGATTGCCAACAACTGGCACATCGCCAAAGAAAGGCACTTTCGACACTGAATCACGTTCCGTCTGTTGAAAGATACCGCCGAGGACGACCGTACCACCATTTTCAACCAAGACTTGTGTTTTAACGTGTTTAGTATCGATGGCAAAACCAGCACGGGTTTCTTGACCAACACTGTCTTTATTGACGTCAACATCGAGAATGATGTTACCGTCAGGCGTGATTTGCGGTGTCACTTCTAACTTAAGATTTGCTTTTCTGAAAGAGACAGACGTTGCACCACTGCTCGTTGCTTGCTGATATGGCAGCTCTGTACCTTGCTCGATCAATGCCTTCAATTGATCTGCAGTGACAACGCGTGGGCTGGAAATAATTTTTCCTTTGCCATCCGCCTCCAACGCCGTCAATTCCAGATTCAAGAAACGGTTTGCAGCCGCTGAGAATAAGCTGATCGCGAGACTACCAGGATTAACACCATTAATGCCATTGGCAGGCATATCCACAAACTGCGTATTAGGTGTATAGCTGCCGTCAGATACTTTGGCTTGACCAGTTTGTTCGCCAATACCTTGCAAATTACCCGTTGCCGCAAATCTGCTATTGCTGCCAGCGATTTGATAACCAGTATCGCCACCACGAGCAGTACGCAAATCGAGAAAGCCCAACTTGGCACCCAAGTTTTTGCTAAAGGTATCATTCGCTTCGACGATGCGTGCCTCAATGAGAACTTGGCGTGATGCGATATCCGTTTTTTGAACGAGCTTACGTACGTCTTCCAATTTTGAAGGTACATCTGTTACGAATAATTGATTAGTGCGTGGATCAATCACAGCACTGCCACGCTTGGACAAAATACGGTTCTTGGAGCCGCTATCTCCACCATCGAGTCCAAATACCAATTTAAATGATTCTGCCTTTTGATAATTCAGCTGATATGTTTCTGTCTTGAGTGGCTCGAGCTCAGCAATTTGGGCTTTTTGCTCCAACTCTAATTTTTCTTTAGTCAGCAATTCGTCTTTTGGCGCAATCCATAAAACTGTGCCATTTTTACGCATGTCCAATCCCTTGGCTTGCATCACGATATCTAAGGCTTGATCCCACGGCACGTCTTTTAAACGCAAAGTCAAGTTGCCACTGACTGTATCGCTGGTAATGATATTCAAGCCAGTAAAATCTGCAATCACCTGCAAGACCGCTCTGACCTCCACATTTTGGAAATTCAACGATAACTTCTCACCGCGATATCCTTGGGTCCCTTGAGAAAGCTTATTGGGCTCTTCTTTGATCGGTTTCACTTCAATGACCATTTGCGTGTCGCTTTGGTAAGCACTATGCTCCCATAGACCTTTTGGCTCAATGACCATATGCACGTTGTCACCCCGCGACGTCACCGTCACTGTTTGCACTGGCGTGCCAAAATCAGTGACATCGAGGCGGCGACGCAGAACTTCTGGCAAATTAGCCTTTAAGAAGTCCACCACAATTGTTTGACCCTGTTGACGTACATCGACTCCAATTTGATTGCTTGGCAAATCAACGACTACCCTTCCCTCGCCACCTACACCACGTCGAAAATCAATATCTCGGATTGCTTGTTTTCCAGTCAAAGTGGCTACCTTAGGTGCCACAGGCAAACCAGACGAACTCACTGCGGTCGCTGTACCACCAGAACCATCAATCGTGACAATCACCGCGTTATTTTCGATGGTCGTTGCATAGCTCAACGGCCGCGAAAGATTAAAGACCAAGCGCGAGCGATCACCCGCCTGTACGACATTGACGTTTCGCACATCGCCTAAACCAAGCTCTTGTGTCGACTTGCCCATTGCATTGGCAGTAGATGCGAAGTCCAACGCGATCCGCGCAGGACTGGTAATTGAAAAACCAATCGGAGGTTTAGTTACCGGATTTTTCAGGGCGATTTTAACGATGACATTGGAACCCTGCTGATTCGCCGTGATTGACTCAATAACATTTTCCTGAGCAAGCACGAAACCACTCGCAAAAAGGACACATGCGACCATGCATTTTTTTAATGTTCGATGCGCGATTGCGCTCCAGCTTTGCCACGTTTTTTTCTGCGCAATCATTTCTTAGTCTCCTGCAACTCTAACTTTGCTTTACGTTCGACCCAATCGCCGGACGCATCTTGAACTACCTCTGTCAACTCAACTGCTGTTTCACTGATACTCACAATCTTGCCTAGGTTTTGCCCAACGTAATTACCCATTTTAACGTTATATACCGTCTTATCCACCTGCAAAAGAGCATAAGTCGCTCCTGATTTTTGCATTGTTCCCACCATTTTTACGGTATCAAGTGGAAACGTTTCAAGCGGTTCGCGTCTACGATCTAAATCTGGTTTCAGCGCATTTGTCGACTTAGACTGCAATTTAGCAAAAGCGGCGGCCAATTTAGCAGGGCTAAACGGATCAACACCGTCTTTCGCTGTGTAAATAAAGGGCGTGAATTTTTTTGACTCAGACAATTTTGGAATCGTGACCTTGGTTTGCTTCTTGGTATCGTCCATCCATTGTTTAATTTCTTCAATACCACTATCACTACAACCCGACAATATAAACAGCACCACGAACAAAGAACACGCCTGTTTCAGGAAAGAGGATTTCATTTTTTAGCCCCCTTTTGCGCTGCAGCCTTTTTATCTGCAGCAGCTTTTCGCTGCGCGGCAACTTCTTCGGCATCCAAATAACGAAAGGTTTTAGCGACTGCATCTAGCGTCAATGCCCCATCCTTGCCGGCACTTAAATTCATATTATTCAGCGTCACAATACGAGGTAAGTTGGCAATGTCACTAGAGAATGCACCAACATCATGATAGTTCCCAGTTACTTTGATATCGATCGGGAGCTCCGCATAATAATCTTTTACAACCACTTGTCCTGGTTTAAATAATTCAAACTGCAAGCCTCGACCTAAACCCGCTTGATTGATATCAGATAAAAGTGCGTCCATCTCTGCTTTGCTCGGCAGCTGCTTTTCGAGCGTCGCAACATACTCACCAACCTGCTCTTTTTGCTTGCGCAAACCCTCTAGGTTAATCGCCTGCTGTACTTTGGTTTTGTATTCTTCCTTGAGCCTTTCTTCTTCTTTTTCACCAGCATTGAGTTCCTCAATCTGCCCATCCCAGTAAAAATACCAACCAGCCAAAATAACAAAAGCAAGCACACCCAATCCGCACAACATGCGAGGAATAAAAGGCCACTGCCCAGGATGCCGCCCATTCAGGCCGCGAAACTGGCCGCTTATTGCGTCGCCAATCTGTTTAATGTCCGCCATGATGCGTTTTTCCTATCAGGGTTTATTCGCCTCAACGCTTGCTGCAGGAGCACTCGCAGCCGCTGATGCTGGCTTATCCTTGTCACGCGGACGCTTGATGCCGACATTGACTGTAAAGTCAAAAACTTTCTTAGCATCCTTGCCCTGCCCCAAACCCGTTGAACGGATCTCAATCAAATCTGGTCGCTCCAACCACGGGGAGTTATTACTCAGGTTGCGCAACAATTCAGATACACGCTCATTGGATTGCGCATATCCGTTAAGAATAACGCGCTGTCCATCTTGCTTAAATGCACGCATATACACGCCCTCAGGAACGTGCTTAACTAACTCGTCCATTAAGTACACAGGCTGATTACGATCCCCCTGCAAGTCTTCCACAGCTTGTTGACGGGCTTTCAGCGCCTCGATTTCTTGCTTAAGGGAGGCAATTTCTTTAATTTGCTCATCGAGTTTGAGGTTCTCAGCTTTAATGAAATCATTGCGCTGCATTTGGTTTGAAATTTTATTAGCATAAAAAGCACCTACAGCTAAAACAACCCCCCCACCCAAGGCTGCTGACAACACTAGCATGGTGAAATAAGCGACCCGACGCGGCTTCCGCTTCGCTTCGCGGTGCGGCAAAAGGTTAATTTTAATCATTAGCCAAACCTCCGCATTGCCAATCCGCAAGCAACCAAATAAGCGGGCGCATCAATACGCAGTTGTTTCTCCCGTACACTCGGCGCAACTTGCATGCCTTGGAATGGACTGACCACTGATGTAGATACTTTTGTGCGAGCAGCAACCATATCAACCAAACCAGGAATATTTGCGCAGCCACCCGCTAAAAATATCTGATCCACCCGCGTATAGGGCGTCGATGTAAAGAAAAATTGGATAGCGCGCGTAATTTCAAGACTGGCACTCTCCATGAAAGGCTGCAACAAATCATTTTCATACGATTCCGGAAGATCATTCGCCCTCTTTTTTGCTTCGGCCTCTTCGTTGGAAAGCCCATAAGCCCGAACAATATCCTGCGTCAGTTGATTCCCGCCAAATGGTTGCTCACGTTCGTAAATAGCTTGCCCATCAAGCAAAATTGATACATGAGTAACTTGCGATCCGATTTGAAATAAGGCAACAATTTGGCCTTGCCCGCTGTTTGGCAATTGTTCTGTGATGCGTGAGAGTGCAGCACGAGCAGCGTAGGATTCAATGTCCATGACCATCGGCGTTAAACCTGCCGCCTCAGCCACAGCCACACGATCCTCGACTTTTTCTTTTCGTGTCGCAGCCAACAACACCTCTACATCATCGGGCGTGCTGTGCGCAGGCCCAACAACATCAAAATCGAGACTTACTTCATCAAGCGCAAATGGTATGTATTGACTAGCTTCAGTCTCAACCTGCACTTCCAACTCATCTTCTGTCATACCACCAGAAAGAATAATTTTTTTTGTGATGACTGACGCGGGCGGCATACCAAGCGCGCAAAGTTTTGCACGAGTACCGCTTTTTTTCCAGACGCGACGCACCGCCTCTGAGACTTGCTCAATATTTTCAATGTTGCCATCCACAACAGCACCACGAGGCAATGGCTCAGTTGCATAACGCTCTAGACGCAATTCATTCTTGCCAATTTTGGTAAGCTCGACAAGCTTCACGCCTGAGGTACTGATGTCCAAACCAATCAACGGTGGATTTTTTTTACCGACTAAGAATCCGATATCTAGTGCCAAGGGCGATTCTCCCTGAATGCAGGACGAGTGGTTCGTATGTGCCGCCTATTAGATCGCCCAATAGACAGATTAAGATTTTTCATGAAATGATTACTTTTCAATACGGGGACTTAGGCACATCACTGGTTATTGTAAATCGTAGCAACAACAGTCTAAATGTGTAAAGCAATTTCCATTCAGTCATTTGTAAATGCGTTGCCAAAACCCGACTGCCACTGACAAACAACACATGCGCGATGCAAAAGTACCTCAACAACGCGGGAGTGTACATTCATCAAGAACAAAATTCCAATTTGTTTTAACGCTACTGCCTTTCTCAATAGTGCATCAATGAGGCTTGTGCAAATGAACGAAGCAATCACAATAAGCCAAACGCGACGGCTATAATGAACAGGATTTTAATTTTTTACCCCCTCCCGCATGACATCTCGCAACTCTTCCGCCCCCTCAGATCCATCTATGTTGACGCGTTTTGTAATTGCAATATGTGTCACGTTTGCAGGTTTGGCGCTTATAGGCGCTCTCCTTATTGGATTTATTTTAACGGTCGCATATCCAAACTTACCGGCATTAGATTCGCTAACGGATTACAAACCAAAAATTCCATTACGGGTTTACTCTGCGGACAATGTTCTTCTCGGAGAGTTTGGAGAGGAGCGACGTAACGTTGTGCGCATCAAAGATATTCCTGATCTAATGAAAAAAGCTGTTCTTGCCATCGAAGACGACAGATTTTATGCACATGGTGGCGTGGACTATTTGGGTATCGCACGGGCTGCAATTCACAATCTGACAGGCGGTGCTAAACAAGGGGCATCGACAATTACGCAACAAGTTGCCCGCAACTTCTTTCTCTCAAGTGAACAAACACTCAAGCGCAAAGTCTATGAAATTCTGCTCGCATGGAAAATTGAAGAAAATCTGAGCAAGGATCAAATCCTTGAAGTTTACATGAACCAGATTTATCTTGGTCAGCGCGCCTATGGATTTTCCTCAGCAGCACAAATCTACTTTGGCAAAAAATTATCCGAGTTGACCGTTGCAGAGGCCGCGATGTTGGCTGGCCTACCAAAAGCACCTTCTGCCTACAATCCGGTCGTCAACCCAAAGCGGGCGAAGGCGCGTCAGCAATATATTCTTCAACGCATGTACCAGCTTGGCTACATCACAGAAGCGCAGTTCACCAAAGCGCAAGTAGAAGAACTTAAAACAAAAATGAATAGTAATGAGTTTAGCGTCCATGCAGAATATGTCGCAGAGATGGCGCGTCAATTAGTCTATGAACAATTTAAGGAAGACGCTTACACTCGTGGCTTAAATGTGTATACAACCGTACTCAAAGCAGATCAAGAGGCCGCCTACCAATCACTTCGACGCGGCGTGATGGATTACGAGCGCAATCATCCTTATCGGGGTCCAGAAGGTTTTATGGATATTCCCGCATCAAAAGAAGAAGCGGAAGATGCCATTGAAACAGAACTAGCTGATCACCCTGATAGTGACAACATCGTGGCAGCCGTCGTGCTGGAAGCATCGGCAAAAAAAGTACGCGCCATGTTAGCGTCCGGTGAAGAAATCTCTATTACCGGAACCGGCCTGAGCTTTGCGACTAATTTACTAAGCGACAAGGCGCCACCTAATCGTAAAATCAAACGCGGGGCTGTGATACGCGCAATCAAAGATAATAATGCCTGGAACATTACGCAATTGCCGGAAGTGGCTTCAGCGTTTATCGCTGCCAATACACACGATGGATCAATTCGTGCGATGGTGGGCGGCTTTGATTACAACCTCAATAAATTCAACCACGTCACGCAAGCGTGGCGTCAACCTGGCTCGTCTTTTAAACCTTTTATTTATTCAGCAGCTTTGGAAAAAGGACTGTCGCCATCAACAACCATCAACGATGCCCCGCTCAGTTTTGATGCTGGTCAAACCGGTGGGCAAGCATGGGAACCTAAAAATTACGACGGTAAATACGAAGGTCCACTGACAATGCGCAAGGGTCTTACCAAATCAAAGAACATGATTTCGATCCGCATCTTACACAAAATTGGTGCCAAATATGGTCAAGAATACACCACGCGCTTTGGTTTCGATGCTGATAAAAATCCTCCTTATCTCACTCTCGCCTTGGGTGCTGGGGCTGTCACACCATTGCAAATGGCAGGGGCTTATGCCGTTTTTGCCAATGGTGGATACAAGGTCAACCCGTACCTTATTTCTAAAGTAACGGATGCAGAGGGCAAAGTGCTATCACAAGCAAAACCAGACTTCGCTGGAGATCAAGCCAATCGTGTCATCGATGAGCGAAATGCATTTCTGATGGATAGCATGATGAAAGATGTCGTCCGTTTTGGCACCGCAACCAAGGCCTTGTCATTAAAACGCCTTGACCTTGCAGGAAAAACTGGCACGACAAATGATTCAGTCGATGCATGGTTCGCGGGCTACCAACCTAAAATCGTTGGCGTCGCATGGATTGGTTTTGATCAACCCAAGACCTTAGGCAGCCGCGAAACAGGTGGTGGCGTTGCATTACCGATTTGGATTGGCTACATGCAAAAAGTTCTGAAAGACATCCCCGCCGAAGACCGCGCTATACCTGAAGGCCTAGTTAACACGGGCACTGATTACTACTATGCAGAAAATCCACCAGGTGCTGGCGTCAATAGCCTCGGCTTAGGAGATCGCGTGCCGACAGAGGAAGAGAAGTCTAAGGATCAGGTAAAGAACGAATTGTTTTAATGTGAATAGCTATCGCGAAGTGCAGTCACTGCTGTCTGCACTTCTGTAGATTGACTAACCCACCTGAATATTTCCTTGCAACACCACATTTGCACCTGCTTGCAAGCTCGCCATTTGAGAAAGCGCAGCAAAAAGCTCGGAACCAGCTCGCGTATCAAGCCATTTTGTTCCATCATGTTTATAGTGGAATCCGCCTGACTTAGCTGCGACCCATAATTCTTGCATCGGCGCCTGGCTGTTGACGATGATTTTGCTGCCATTGTCGATAAATTCGATTTCAAGCACATTGCCATGACGACTGCATTCCACATCAACATCGCTCGTATTGACGACATGCTCAAAAGCAGCCTCGATACTATTCAAACTCCGCTCGGCAAGTGCCAAGAATTCTGATTCGGTCATGCTAAACTCCGTCCATCTTAAACTTGAGATTCTAATCGTGAAGTCTATTTTCTGTTTGTCATTCTGCTCCTCGCGTCTGGCTCTCATGTTAATTACATCCTTATTTGTAAGTTTGCTGAGTGCATGCGGCCAACGCGGTCCACTTTATCTCCCCATGCCTGAAGCGATAAGGCCCGTACCTCAAAGCAATCCAGCACCAGTGTCAAACGAAAACAAACTCCCCGTATCTAAATAACCTTACCTGCCTATGTCGCATTTTTCTTATCAAGATGGCGTCCTGTGCGCCGAAAAAACACCCCTGAACGCCATCGCCCAGCAGTTTGGCACCCCAACGTACGTGTATTCCAAAGCGGCGCTTGTTGATCATTTTTCTGCTTACGCGAACGCTTGCAAAACAGCTGGTCGCAATGACGAAACTGCGCTGGTATGCTATTCCGTCAAATCCAATTCCAACCTCGCCGTTCTCAATGAACTACGTCAGCTTGGCTCTGGTTTTGACATTGTGTCTGGCGGCGAACTATTGCGCGTCCTCGCTGCTGGCGGCGATCCAAAGAAAGTGATTTTTTCTGGTGTAGGTAAAAGCCATGATGAAATGCGTCTTGCGCTTACGCACGGGATTTTATGCTTCAACGTAGAGTCGATTCCTGAATTGCACCGTTTGAATGAAGTCGCAAAAGAAATGGGCAAACGCGCTGCGATTTCATTGCGCGTCAATCCGAACGTCGATGCTAAAACGCACCCCTACATCTCAACCGGTCTTAAAGAAAATAAATTTGGCGTGTCTTATGAAGAAGCGCTTGGGACGTACCGTATCGCTGCGACACTGCCGCATATCGACGTCGTTGGTATCGATTGCCACATTGGATCGCAACTGCTTGACGATGCACCTTTGCTCGAAGCAGTTGATAAGCTTATCGAGCTGGTGGACATCTTAGCGCACGATGGCATTCACTTACATCATCTCGACATTGGCGGGGGTATTGGCATTACGTATGAGAACGATGTGCCGGTTGCTGTCGCCGATTATTTAGCGCGCTTGTTTGCAAAAATCGACGACTGGCGTCTCAAAAAATACCAAGGCAAACCCATCAAAGTCTTGTTTGAACCTGGCCGCTCTATCGTCGGTAATGCGGGAGTGCTGATCACAGAAGTACAGTATTTAAAACATAGCGGTGTTAAAAATTTCGCGATTGTGGATGCAGCAATGAATGACTTGATGCGTCCCGCAATGTACGAGGCGTGGCACGGTGTGCAAGCAATCAAGGAAAGCAAGGCAGCAGAAAAAATCTACGACGTGGTTGGCCCTGTATGTGAATCCGGCGATTGGCTTGCACGTTCGCGCTCTCTTGCAATTGAGGAAGGCGATTTACTCGCCATCATGTCTGCCGGCGCATACGGCATGACCATGGCCTCCAACTACAATACCCGCGGTCGTGCTGCAGAAGTGATGGTGGATGGCGCGCAGATGTATTTGATCCGTCAGCGTGAAAATGCAGAGGATTTGTTTGCACTTGAATCGATCATCAAGTAACGCATTAAAAGGACTTGGTAGCGCAGGTCTCCGCGCCTGCGTAGCCATTGATTCACAGGCACGGAGGCCTGCGCTACCAAAATACGATTACTGCTGCTTCTCTTTTGCAAACTTCCAATACACACGCAGTAAAAGTAAAACACCTAGAATCACAGCAAACAAAGTAGGTTGCGCAAAATCATGCTTACCCGCTTTCATCCACCAAAAATGCATGATCCCCAGTGGTGCGATGACATAGATTGTTCGATGCAACCATTG
>Ga0102914_1000065_pt1 | contig 13750 bp, 29 predicted proteins | sample Colrivmeta1561A3_FD_78198 | JGI IMG/M metagenome (GOLD analysis project Ga0102914, IMG submission 78198) | Estuarine microbial communities from the Columbia River estuary - metaG 1561A-3 | ecosystem: Environmental > Aquatic > Marine > Intertidal zone > Estuary | place: USA: Columbia River...
AACGCAGACAAGCTTTCCGTTTCTGTGGGAGACAGCAGTGTAGGCATCAAGAACGAGGACGGGGTCTATCTGAACCTCTACATTTTCGGAACAGGCAACACATTTTACAACATAATGGCAATATGAGAACAGCAACACAACGCTTTCAGGCCATTCAGGACGAATGCAGGAAGCAAGGGAAGCCAACACACGGCAAGGAATTCATAACGCTTGCAGAACGCATGAATGAAGCCCTACGAGGCAAGGACACTCCCGCCTATTACAAGGTGAGGGAAATCATTCAGAAGGCTCACGATTACATGAAAGCTACACGGCCATGAATTACACAGAAGCAATACACAGAGCATTCGGGGAGGAGCAGGAGACATTCCTGCTTTCCCCTGGCCGGGACATTACAGCCCCTGATGCAGAGCAGTTCTTTAACGCTCTCAAGGAAGTGATGGAGGAAGACTACATTCTCACTTCCGACACGGAATATAAATATTGCGACACGAAAGGCTATGGATGGCTTGCCTTCGGGAATTTGTATATTGCCATTCCCGAATACGACACCTTCGAATTCCATACAGGCAAATGGGCTGTCTTCTCCACCCTTGTGGAGGCCGTTCAGCAATGCCAACACGGAACATGGAGGGAGGCCGAGGACAGGGCAGAAACCATCAGAAACTCAAACCAATTCCTTTCACAGCAATGACAATTCTATTAGACTTCCTTATTCTTTTGAGCAGTGTGCTTGCCGCCCTGTTCTGCATATGGCGAAGCCAAACCAATTTCACACAAGGCTACACCCGATTGGGCTATGCTTATATGTTGCTGTTCCTTGTTGCCGTTCTTGTGTTCCTCTGCCAATCGTTTCTGTTCGGGCTATGAAAGATGGAGGAATAAACTATTTCATGCTTGTCGTTCTCTGCACCGTCTTCGTTGCCTCTCTGCGACACATTGCAGAGGCGTGGGAGAAGCGAGACTTTGACGCATTAGGCGAAGGAGCCGGGACAATGGTGTTTTCGGGCATCGGAATTATACTAAAGGCATTTTTCTGATTTCCCAAAATGACAGCAATTCTTGGAAATATGGCTTCCAATTACGGCACGGACAGGCCGGAAATTCTGTCCACTTACAGCAAGTGTAGCCTCTTGTTTTTCAATAATTTATCCCATATATTTGGAAAAGAGAAACAAGCTGAATTACATTTGCCTTCACAAAGCAAAATGTTTCACAATTATTTTCACAAAAAAAAGTATGGCTATTATAGCTAAAAATTCAGGAGGGGGCGATGGTGTCGCCTACTCCCCCATCCCCGCAGGGAACTATGTCGCTCGTTGCTACAGCATGATTGAAATCGGTACGCTCAACGAGGTGATAATGGGCAACGAAAAGCGTCTGCACAAGATACGCATCACATTCGAGCTGCCTACAGAAGTCAAGGTGTTTAACGCTGAGAAGGGAGAGCAGCCTTGCGTAATCAGCAAGGAGTTCACGCTATCCATGAATGAGAAGGCAAACCTGAGAGCGTTCCTCACATCGTGGAGAGGCAAGGCATTCACAGAGGAGGAGGCTACGGCCTTTGATGTTACAAGGCTGCTTGGCGTTCCTTGTCTGCTCAACATCATTCACAAGCAGGGACGCAAAGACCCTTCCAAAACCTTTGATGAAATAGCTTCCGCTACGCCATTGCCAAAAGGCCTGGCCTGTCCGCCTCAGGTGAATCCTACATTTGAATTCAGCCATTCAGAATGGGAATGGGAGAAGTTTAATGGCCTGCCGAACTTCCTTCAGGAGAAGATTAAACAATCAGAGGAATACAAGGCTCTGACAGCAGCCCCTGCTGCCCCTCAATACACGAAGGAGCAAATAGCGCAGCTACACCACGAGCAGGAGCAGCAGCAGAAAGCTATGGCTGAAATGGACGATTCAGATGACCTTCCCTTCTGATATGGCAAACCTTTGGAACATTACACAGGAATTCCTTGCCCTTGCCTCCCTCATTGAGGAGGCGGGGGGCGAGGCCACGCAGGAGGTGATGGAAGAACTTGCCATCAGCCGAGAGAACTTTGCTCACAAGGCAGAGGGCTACACACGCCTCATTCTAAAATGGGACAGCGAAATAGACGCAGCCTCTGCGGAAATAAAACGCATTCAAGCCATCAAGAAGACAAAGGAAAACTCCGTTGCACGGCTGAAGGAAATGCTTCTCCATGCGCTTCAAGTGTTCGGACAGGAAGACAAGACAGGCGTGAAGCGTTACGAAACGCCCCTGTTTAAGCTGTCTACACGCAAGTCTCAGGCTGTGGAAATAGTGGATGAAACGGAAGTGCCTGAATCGTTCTGGGTGGTGAAGAAGGAGGTGAGCAAGAGTGCCATCAGTAATGCCTTGAAAGAAGGGGAGGAAGTTCCGGGAGCATTCCTGAAAGAGAATTATTCTGTACAGATAAAATGAGGCATGGCTCACTATTTTCAGGGATAGGAGGATTTGACTTAGCTGCACAATGGATGGGGTGGGAGAATGTCTTCCACTGCGAATGGAATCCATTCGGGCAAAAAGTGCTTCACTATTATTGGCCTGAGGCTGAACAATTCACAGACATTACGAAATCAGACTTTACTAAATATGCAAACAGAATTGATATTCTCACAGGAGGATTCCCATGCCAAGATGCCTCCATCGCAAAACAATATGGAAAAGGCCAGCAAGGACTTGATGGAGCAAGAACAGGATTGTGGAGAGAAATGGTTAGAGCCATTGAAGAATGCAACCCAAAATATGTCGTTGCCGAGAATGTTGAAAATATTCTCCGAACCAACAATGGAAGAGATTTTGCAGCAATCCTCAGTGAATTGGTGCGAATGGGGTTCAATTGTGAATGGAGAGTGTGTAGAGCATCAGAAGTCGGTGGATGCCATCACCGTTCCAGGTGCTTCATGGTTGCTTACCCCAACAGCATCAGACTGCAACAGAGCGAATCTTTCTTTTCCAATGTGGTTAAAGAGGTATCACAGAAGCGAAGGATGTGTTGTGGAGCAGCTTCATCGGTTGGGGCATCGTGGGCTTCTGAACCATCAATTTCCTTTATGGATGATGGGATATCCGAACAATTACACGGAATTACCTTTTCTAAATGGAGAGCAGAATCAATCAAAGCCGCAGGAAATGCAATAGTGCCTCAAGTAGCCTTACAAATTTTCAAGGCCATTGAGCAGTATGAAAAGCAACTAATTTCGTAATATTGTAAAACAAAACATTACAATTATGCCTCTCAAAAAAGGAACTTCAAAGGCCGTTGTTGCGGCCAACATCAAGACAGAAATGAAGGCCGGAAAGCCTCAGAAGCAAGCAGTAGCCATAGCAATGAAGTCAGCCGGAAAGTCTAAGCCTGCCATGAAGCCCGCTCCTATGGCTAAACCCATGAAGAAGAAATGAAGAAGCCAGCAGGGCTATACGCAAACATTGCAGCCAAGAAGGCTCGCATTGCCGCAGGCAGCGGAGAGAAAATGAGGAAACCGGGAGACCCCGGTGCGCCCACAGCAAAAGCATTCAGGGAGTCAGCTAAGACTGCCAAGAAGAAATGAACTAAGTGTTTTTTATTTCGTTTATTGTTATGGAAACGAGCGGAGAAAATTCTTCGCTTTTTTCTTTTCTCCCCCTTGCACAATGTGAAATAAATACTATACATTTGTCCCAAGCAAAATGAATAATAAATGAAAAACGACTTTAGCAAATTCACTTGTTTCGTCAGGGGTGTCATTGAATCGGGCGTTGTTATACAACACTCCGGCAGGGTGCTTCGTAACGAAGCCAAGATGCACTTCAACCGCCTGATGCACCACGCTCAGGAGTTTGAGCGTTATCTCCATCAAGGACTCGGCCCTGAAATGGCAGAGGCAGAGGACGACATCAATTCCTCCATTGTGGGAATGGTGTGGAAACTCTACGACCTCCCTTCTGAGGAGCGGGACAGATTCATTGAACACATGAACAACTTTGACGCATGAAATACACAGAAGAATATTTGAGGGAGCTTTCGGACGATGGGCTTGTCTATCCTCAGCACAGAAAAGTGTACAACGAAATGCTAAAGTCCACCCTTCGTGCATTAATGGGGGAGGCCGCTGATGATGTTATGAACGAAGACTATGTCTTAGACCTTGAGCCATTTGAATATGTTAGCGACCTCTCCCTTATGATTAATGAACTTGCTGAGCTGGTTCTTGATGAAAGGGAGAAATACAAAAGCCTTTTAGCAGATGTAAGGCGAAGTCTTGAAGACTCTATATCCGACATTGACGAACTAAATAGCACCCCACACAGCAATGGCGACACTAACGAGTAAGGAAGGCCACCGCTTTGAAGCGGACGAAAAGGACGGCTTCCTCTACATTACCCTTCACCTGAGAGGCAAGAAGGCAGGCAGAAACATAGGCCGTGTACGCCTCGCTGACAGAGTGCTTGAGGTGTCAAGGAAGCGTGAGAAGCACCTGATGCTGAAGGGGAACGCCTACGGTTTCAACGAATATGTTATGCGTAACGCTCAGAAGTTTGACACAATAGAACTTACAGACGAATACGGAACTTACGCCATTCCTCGCCAGCTCATCCTGAACATGGGGAAATATCTCCACTTCAAAGAGGAAGGCTTTGAGAAGCAATTGTTCCTTTCCTTAAACATCATTTCCAATCACAAAAAAAACAGCGCAATATGAAAGCAATATTAGAATTCAATTTGAACGAGCGGGACGAGCAAATAGCCCACCTCCGTTGTGTACGCAATTGGGAACTCGCATGGGCACTCCATTCTGTAATGGAGGAAATCAAGAAAGCTGCCAATGAACACGACAGCATCAATCCCGAAACGCTCCTGAACGCTTGTAACGAAATCGTGCAGGACAATCACCTCTCCCTTGACGAACTCGTTTATTAATATGAATTGGAGAACAATACGACACGCTCCTACGCTTGAGAAAGCGTTCCAAGCCCTCAAGAACTCTGAAGCCTACGCAGGAATGGGAAGCGTCACGCTGTCCCCTAAGATGCAGGAGGAACTCTGTAAGGTGGCAATGAATCAATTCTTCAATTCAAGCAGCAGATGTGAGCAGCTTGTGGCCTTCTGCCTGTGGATAACGGGGGAGAAAGGAGGGAGAATAGAGGGAGGAACGGAGGAAGAAATTGTGAGGGAATGGGCGAATATTAAATGAATGCAAAACAAGATTCTACAAAAAATGGGAAGTTTTGGAAGTGATTTTACAATGTGCGAAGGCATTGAGTGTCCGATTAGGACGGAGTGCAGGAGGTATACGGCTACGCCAAACAAATACAGGCAGTCCTATTTCTCAGAAAGCCCAGGGGCAAAGAACGAGGACGGAGTGTTCTCCTGTGATATGTTTTGGGGCGACAAACAAGAACGGATTTATAAACAATTAACAGAAAAAATAAATGGAGAAGAAATTTAAAACGGGAGACAAGGTGTGCAAGCCTAAAGGCTATGCCTTTGACGGCATTGTTGTGTCTGTATTCACGAACACGAAAGGCGAGGTGCGGATAGTTGCTGAGTTGGAAGGCAACGGGATGCTACACATATTTTCAGAGAGTCAATTGGAATTGAGAGAAAGTGGAGAATAAGCAGACAGCCGTAGAATGGCTTGTGGAACAAGTATATCTGCATCCCGGAAGTGGCTGGCCTAAAGCCATTGAGAAGGCTCTTGAAATGGAGAGGGAGCAACACGGAGAGACATGGGATGCGGCCCTTATTGCTGTGGACAGAAGAGGGGGCGTTCTTATTCGTGCCTTGACAGACTTTGATGCGTATTGGGCAGAAAACTCGAAAACCCCTCCGGGTGAGCATTGTGAAGAGGCTTGAGGGGTCTTATTGGTCGCAAAGATACAATGAATGTAGTAATTGCAGGTAACTTAAAATATGAATAACGAAACACTAAATAAGATTATCAGAAAAAAGGTTATTTGGGCTGAAATAAAAGCCAAAGAACAAGAATACCATAGATTACAAAAGCAAATTGATGAACTTGAATGGGCTAAAAAAGATGTATGTTTTGAAGTTCAAAAAAGATTAGATGAAAGTGAAAAGATTGGAGAGTGGATGGCTGAACGAGAATACGAAGCATTAATGCGTGGGGAGGAAAAGCAAACTGACGCATAACGGTATCGGTATAGGCGCAGAACGGATTAATAACTTAAAATATAAATAGGATGAAATACTTAAAAATTCTGATTGACGTGAGATTATGGCACTTAATACCATATCATTTGAAAGAGAGAAATATTAGTGATAACCGAATAACAGAATTTGGTTGGCTATGTTTTAAGCTAATAGTAACGTGGCGATAGTTTTGCGCCTATACCGTGTTATATTTTCGGTTGCTTTTCACAACTAAAATATAACTATACTCTATACGCAATATTGCGTGATATATTGTCAAGCTATGTCTTGACAAAAATTGTCAAAAAGTAAAGTTATGACATTACATTTTTGTACGGCAATTTTCCGTACTTGCCTTATATTTGTGCAGACATTAAAGTGTGTTACATAAGTGTTAAAATGGTTAGTCTAAAAGCGAAAGGGGGGAGGCATTGCTTCCCTTTTTTTATTTCGTCCAACGGAAGAACCCGTTAGTCACGGAATACTCCCTCATTAAACACTTAGCCCCTGAGCCTACGCTCTCCCTATCGCCACGGAAGTTCACATTGCCTTCAAAGCTTTGGAAGAATGTTTCCTCTGGGAATACCTTGTACACCATACCCACATGGCCTATTCTCTTCAGAGCCTTGTTGTATATTGTAAACACATCAGCAGGACGCACAGAGGAACGCTCAGAGACACGCCTTTTAGGCTTAGCCCATGACATTGCCATTCCGTTTGTGCCCTCGTGAGGAACGCCACATTGCTTCCATATGTATATCATCGTGTAGGAACACCACGCCTGTCCGGGCTTTCCTCCTGCCTCCTTAATGATTTTGTCAACAACAGGGCCTCTGTTGTTTCCTCCTTGTTCCCGAATGCCTATGAGGCTTGTGGCCTCCTTGAGAAGGCATTCTATTTCATTGAACACAGGGCCGCAATAAGCAAGTGCAAGCCATAAGAGAACAGTGCAAGCCATAGCGTTTGGAAATGATTGTCCTTAATGATGTTGTCCCTGAGCTTCCCGTTCTCTCTGTCTCCGAAGACAGCACGGAATAGCTGTGGTGTGTTGATGCGGAAGCCGAGCGTTCCTATAACGACAACGAGGTAGTAACGGGAAGGAATTGACAGCAAGTCAATATACCTTCCTATCGGATACAGGGCCGCAGCCTCATCGTGAAGCCACAGGCTAATGTGATTGTACAGGAGAAGGAATCCGAAATAATAAATAGGAGCGAGGAGTCCCTCGTGCCATTCCACCAGAAAGTCTTTGATTTTGTGTTTCATTTTCCTTGTCCTTTATATTGTTTGGGCTTGCTGGCCTTCGGGCCGTGTGATTTCTGGTGCTTTCCTTCCCGGCGTTTGCCGAAGCTCACCTTGGCTACAGGGCCGCTTGCTACTTTTGTCTTCTTCATGTTCTTAGTTTGCCTTCGTCACTTTCTTCACTTCCTTCAAGCCTTTCACATAGTGGTCCACGGCTGCGTGGTTGCCGCTCTTAATGTGTTCCTTCACCCACGAGGCCATGTTCTTTGGAATGATGGCTGTGTAGCCCTTGCTTGTCTGTATGAGGAGTTCTCCTCCCTCCGCTTCTATGTGCTTAGCCATTGATTCCGTAGTTTCTTAAATAATTGTAAGCATCCGAAGCGTACACTGGCTGCTGCTGGAATTGTATAGGCCCTCTTCCTCCTCCGTAGGAAACCTCCTCATCCATCTCCGTTCCTCCCGTTCCTCTGCGTCTTACTCCATCTCCCTTCAATTCCTCTCCGAGTTGCCTGTAGCCCTCTTTCATGTTCGGGGAGATGAACGGAGTGGCCTGACGAATGAATTGCTGCGCCGGGCCGAGATTGAGAGGCTGCTGTGGGCCCATTGCCCCTATGGCAGAAGACGCTCCCTGAATCAGGGGGCTGTACTTCGTTACCTTCCCCGCCTTGTCTGCAATGTTGCTAAACTTGGAAAGCTTGGCCGCCTTGCTTGTAAGCTGTGCTGCCTTAGCCGCATCTCCTGCTGCCGTGGCCGCTTCTGCGCCTTGTGTTGCAGCCTTGATACCTCCTCCATATCCTGCATTCCCCATTGCCATTCCTGTAATGCTTCCTGCAAGAGGGAGGTATGTGCCTACGCCCTGAGCAAATTTGCTGTCAGGAGAGCCCTGGCTCACGCCTGCTCCTACACCTTTCGCTCCCTGCTGAATGGCACTCCCTACTGTTGCGCCTCCTGTGAGGGCCGCTCCTGTTATAGCCCCTGCTGCCGTTCCGTATCCACGAATGGAATTCTGCTCCCTGATTTCATCAGCAGAGCTTCCTCCTGCCTTTTGTAGGGCTTGATATCCGAGGTCTGTCAGTTGGTCTGTTGCTCCCATTGTGAGCGTGTCAAGGAGCCCTTCTCCTGCCCCGTAGGCAGCAGCTCCGACATTCTTCCAAAAGCGTCCGTTCTTAGCTATTTCGTCAGGCTTGTCGTAAGGAGAATGAATGCGCTTCACATAGCCCCCTGACACTTCAAGGTCTATACCTCCTTCATCGTGAGAGTTGCCGTTGAACTCCTCCACAATTTTCCATTTCCCTCCTTCCATTGGCTTGGAGAGTCCTTTCACGGGCGTTATGTGGAAAGCGTTGTGCATAATGCAAATATAGCAATTTCCTATTCAACAAGAACGCTCTTCAATTCTGTCACGCTTCCGCTTGGGGAGGACATGAAAGCATTCGTTACAAGAGGCCGCTTCTTCCATAGCTTCCACCATTGCTCCCTCTTTCCTTTGCTGACAACAATACGAACGGTGTCGTTAATGGCTATAGCCCCAATGAGCGTGTCTCCCTTCGTGTAGAGCGTTCCATTGGGCGTGTAATAAACGGTTTCCTTGTTGTTGTATATTATTGTGTCCTTGCCCTGAATGTACACAGGGATGCTGTAACGAGCCCCCAATTGAATATAACTCTTCAGGCCATTGATGCGGACATCAAAGCGTTCCTTCAGTCCCTCTATTTCTCCTTTCAATATCTTTTGGGCAAGCCCCTCTGTAAGGGATATTGTCAATGTCTGTGCTTTAATTTGCCCAAGGGCGTTCCGTGTTGTGTCCACATGAACTTGTAGGGCAGAAGAAAGGCCAGAGATGTCGCTCCCCAGCCTTTCATTTTGCTTTCTCATCCTACTGTTGTCAAAGAGAAGAACAAGCAGCAGAATAATCATTGCGCCCTTAAAAAGTAAATCAATCGGGATGTTGCTCATCAGCAGGGCTTTCCTCTTTGTTGCTCCACCCCTTGATGATGGCTGCTATCCGAAGCACCCCATATATCACCATCACAATGTTCAGGACAAACTTAGCGAACGGGTCCCATCCCGCTGCCACACCACTCACCCAATTATGTAGGGGCTCATAGAAGGCCATGTAAACGACAAGAGGAGAGTCCTTGACAAGTTCCAATATCGTGGCCTTGATTTCGAGAATGTCCTGAATTTTCATTGTATGTGTTAGAAATCTGTTGCGTATGTGTAGAACGGGCTCAGGGCCTCTGCCATTGCTTCCCAAGGATTGGCCTTGAGGAAGTCGGCAGGCATAGCCATTCCGAGTTCGTAGTAATTGAGGGGCTTGAAATCAGAGGCAAGCTGTACTTCTGCACTGAGGAGGTCTTTGTAGGCTTTGCGGAAAGCCTTCTCGCCTTCTGCTGTCCATTGATATTGCCCCTTTTCGTCCCTGACAATTTTGTTTCCTTCCTTGTAGCAATGGTCAAGCCGAAGGTCTTCCACCATCTCATCGAACTCATCGTACTTCTCGTTAAACTTCTTTACAATCTTTTTCAATTGTACAAGGGGGAGGATGTTTTCTGCTCCTTCCACATTCTTGTGGAGAGTTTCGCTAAATGAGCGAAGCATCAGCAATGTTTTGAAATTTGTCATATCTTTATATATTATATTCGCAAAGATAGACATAGTTTCATTTTCTCTGAAATTTTACGGCCTTAGAGGCCACAGATTTCTTGCCCACACATCCCCACGCTTTGCGTGAAAGAGCATTGGCACAAGGAGGGTTCTTACAAGTTTTAATGCCTGAGGACCTCGCACAATAATTGTCTCCCTTGGGAGTGCCTGGAGAAATAGAATATCCCTTCGCTCCGAAGGAACGGGTTTTCCCTCCTATTGTTGCTGTGTATTTCTTGTCCCCTTTCATGGCTTAGAATGTGTTAAACTTTCCTTCTGCGTCTGCCCAAATAATTTTGGAAATGACAAAGTTCTCTATGATGACAGGAGTGTCCCATAGGCTCATGTAGTAGTCGTATTCCCCCATGCTGCCCGGAGTGCCGCAAGGAACAATGATTCCTTGGTCGTCCACGCAAGTGCTGTTGTCTGCTGTCAGGGAAACATACATTGCTCCGGGGGCAATAGGAATCTCTGTGTCGTTAATGAATGCCCACAGTCGGTACTTCATTCGGATGTAGTAGCCGTACTCAGGGTCGCATTCAATGTCAAGCCCTGCCCAACTCACCCATCTTTCCATTTCGGGGATGGATGGCTGATTGCTGATTTGATAGAGGGTGAACCCCTGATATTGTTTCGTATTCATATTATTACACTTGTCTACCTAATGCAGTTTGGTACGCCTGTACAATTGTATAGAAGTTTTGCACTTCAAGGTCTGTCAGCCCGTCCCCTACAGAAGCAAAGGCGCATTGCTTGGGAGAGTAAAAAGACCTTGATGTGTTTGTTATATTCAAAGCGTTGAGGGCGAGTTTAAATGCGGGCAGAGCCGTATTCCCAGTTCCCTGACCAGTTGTCCCCTTCACGCCATTTCTATATATATTTCTATCATTTATTCCACTTCCATTTTGACTACCAAGAAAAAAACCTTGAGACGATGAATTGGTAATTGATGGAGATGTATTACTTCCTGAATTAACCCCCCAGCGAAAACTTGTTAAATTTGTTGTTGCCCGTGCTATAGCCATGCCGACAATAGTTGTTTGAGGGTTATTTTGACAACCCCATTCAAAATTGTTTGTCTCTTGGCTTTGAAGCCTTGAATAATATGAAATATGTCCGCTTGAAGTTGTTAGGCTTACACTTGGAGTGAGGAATGTATCTGCCCACGCTGTTGAGCCGTCTCCCTTTGCCCCATTGCTACTATGCGTCCATCCACCTGTGAATACAAGCCTGAACGCAGCATCAGTGTCCTGTGGGTTGACAAGATTGAACTTGTGCGTAGCTGCCGTGCCTCCTAACATAGGATAGACAATCTTCATCTTGCTCCATATGCCAATTCCCACCAAACTCCATACAAGATTGTTTAAGGCATCAGCCTGCGCTCTTGTTGCGTTAAAGGAATTGGCAGAAAGCTGCGCTAAAAAAGAAGCAACATTTGGATGGAAGGTTTGGGGGAGCACCGCTGTGGTGGTGTCTCCTATCACCCTGGTGCCTCCATTATATATTGTTGTCAGCGGCATTCCTTAGTTGATGTATTGGCAATAATTCACCCTTGTGTCAATTGAACTTGTTGCGCCCGGATTTGTCCATGTAGCCGTCAAATGAAGTGTAAGTGCAGAAGATGTATTTAAACTTGTTCCTGTAACAGACCCAGGAGTGATAAACACAGTTTCTTGGTTTTTTGCGGTGTGATTGACAATCATTTGCCCACAAACTCCGAATGTAGGATTGGAGCCTGATGTTCTGCACGTAAGTTCAATGTCAGCCATATACACCCTGCCTGATAAGTTGGTGGTATCGTATGTCATTGTTCCAAGCGTAACAGTAGTTGTCCCATCTGTAATTTTAAAATCTATGGCAACAGACGGCCCTCCACTGGCTGCTGTACTTATAAGCCCTGCAAAAAGTATTTCAATTGTCTTTCCAGACCCAAAGAAATTAGTTGGCAGAGTGGCACTTCCCACAAGCGTACCTATTAAAGAGCCAGTGCCTGTAGTAATTGCAGTGATGGTGTTTGTCTGAGCATACACCCCCAAAGCCGTCAGGTCGGCAGACTTCGTCAGCGTTCCGTTAGCATCAGAAACTATTACACCACTTGTGCTTGATGTAACAAAGTCGGGGTTGCGGTCTTTGGTGAGGAGTCTTGTTGGTGAGCTGTCCTTATACAGCGTTAAAGCGGATGTGGATGTCGTTGTGTTTGTGTCATACCACAGAGAGCCATTTGTGATTCCCGTAAATGTCGTTCCTCCTGCTGCCGAAGAAGGCGTGAGGATTAGCTGAGGAAAAGATGCCGTTCCTGCCGCAAAGCGAGAAATGCCAGCCGTAACATCAAGAGCGTAGTTTATAGTTGTCCCACCACTTGCTGTTAGCTGAAGGGCGTAGTTTGTGCTTGTCGTCCCTGCGTGTGTATTGGAAATCTTTGCAGCGTATGTGGACTGACCCGCTGTGCCATTCGTTCCGCTAAGGCCAATGTTGAACAACGTTTGTGTTTGGCCTGTTGCTGCTGTGCTTGTACTCGTAAGGGAGAATCCCGTTCCTCCGGCAAGCGTGTTCCATTGCCATTCCTGAGCGAAATTGGCGTTGTTTATGGGAGTATTTGCTGCCGTAGCTGCCAATATGGAGTTTAGGGTGGTGGAACCTCCTCCCCCCGAAGCCGCTATTGTAATAGAGCCGTTGCCATTGGTGATGGTGATGTTAGTGCCTGCCGTAAGCGTAGCCTTAGAAAGCCCACCCGTAGCCGTGTTGCCAATCAGCAACTGACCATCCGTGTAAGTTGTCTGCCCCGTTCCTCCATTAGCTACAGGAAGCGTTCCTGTAACGCCTGTGGAAAGCGGAAGTCCTGTAGCGTTTGTCAGTGTTCCTGAAAGAGGAGTGCCAAGTGCGCCTCCGTTTACAACAAATGAGCCAGCCGTTCCAATATTCACCCCAAGGGCTGTCACAACACCCGTTCCTGTTGTAATTGTGGAAGGAGAAATTCCTGCTCCACCTCCCACCATCAGAGCATTTGCGGCAAGAAGCCCTGTGCTTGAAAGGGAAGTGGTGGTGTCAAAATAAAGCATTCCCCCCGATGTGCCTGAAGTGATGCCTATTCCCCCATTGTTTACGCCTATTGGGAATGTAACGCCGCTGTCCTTAATTATTAAGCCCGTACCCCCATTAAATACAGCAATAGCATTGGGAGTTGCTCCAGCAGGGCCAACGACATCTCCTGTTCCACTAACGGCAGCCCAAGAAAGCGTACCTCCTGTAGTGGATGTGAGATAGTAGCCGGAAGAAGCCGCAGGATAGGCTGTAGGAAGTGTATATGTTTGGTTGGCAGGAGCAGCAGGGGCTTGCAGAATGACATAGCCCGAAGTGCTTCCAAGGAATCGTGCGCTACCTGATGCACCACTCACCTCCCCAAGATATATGTTGTTGCGGAAAGTTTGTAGAGCCGTCCAAGTGTTTGCGTTGCCCGTGTTAAGGCTCACCGTAACGGCTGCACTTCCGTTGAATGTAGCAGCTGTGCCGCTCAGTCCGCTCCCTATTGTAAGGGCGAAAGTGGTTGTGCCTCCTCCGCCTCCTCCTGCGGGAACGCTCCACGCTCCTGTTGCATCAAGGTAGTATGTTGCTCCTACACCATTGCTTCCCGGTACAAGTCCTTTCGTTCCTGTGGAAGGGCTGAACAAGTTGAGCATTGCCGTCACCTCTGTAACGCTTAATGCTTTTGGTAC
>Ga0102914_1000066_pt1 | contig 13719 bp, 28 predicted proteins | sample Colrivmeta1561A3_FD_78198 | JGI IMG/M metagenome (GOLD analysis project Ga0102914, IMG submission 78198) | Estuarine microbial communities from the Columbia River estuary - metaG 1561A-3 | ecosystem: Environmental > Aquatic > Marine > Intertidal zone > Estuary | place: USA: Columbia River...
ACTAGCCGTGGGTCACTTTGTAATCGCGTTGATACCAAGTGAGCAAGCATTTCGTGCAGATTATTTTGAAGTCCTCGTCGGAATGCAGCTCAAGGTACTGGGACTATTCGTGTTCAGGGCAGCGTTCACTGCGTCCGAGGTACTTTGTAGGATCATAGCGCGAAGGGCCCCAAGGGAGGCTTGAGTCCTGCTGGAGACGATGTACCTCGCGTTTTTGGACAAAAAGCTCGTCAAGGTCAATGGTTTCTGCATTTGGATCTTCTTTAATAGTTTTAGTCATGGTTTAATTTTAAAAATAGTGTGAATGTATTTGGATGTTAGTTAAATGATGAGTTAAGAGTGGTTCTTTTTCTTGTTTTTTGAATTATAATATATAATATGAAAGACTTGAGATTGTTTCAGTAATTAACTTCTGCTTCTGCATTCATTACTCAGTCCAACCGTTGGGTTACCCGCTCTACACAAGGGCGGTTTTTGTTTTTGTGGCGATTCACTCAGTCGTTTAATTGGCAGAGCATTGCTGCGGCTCTCCTGGTCCACACGGCCGGCGCCACCAACGAAGGGATATCCACATGGATGATAAAGTTGGTAGACTGCCCAGTTGTAGACAGCAGTCCCGCGCGTTTGCCAGTCTTGTAACAGGGGCAGCCATACTCCTCTGGGTTCTTCACATAATTCTCAACTGGTCTGAACCAGATGAGCGGCATTTTGCTGTAGAGCTCGGCCTAAACATTTGTCACAAAGAGCACTTACGGGAATCTAATCGTCTATAACTCCTTCTTCGCGGTTGAAGCGGGCCCCATCCATGAAGAAGCCATGCACATACACTCCATCTTCGGGCAACTCTTCAACTTCTTCTGGCTCCTCTGCTTCTTGCACCTGGAAAGAGAACGCCAGGCGGTCAATGGCAATTCTATACAAACGGGCGTGGGTCTGGAGGCAACCGGTCATGAAGCCTTAGGGGAAGAAGAAACCGGAGATCCAGTAGCTGACTGGTTAGCCGTTTACTAGCCAAGAATGGATGAATTCCACTCTCTTAATCAAATCTTCAAACCATGAGGCCAGTGGCTTGAGACTGGGGTAACCACACTTTGCCCAGTTGTTGGGCACGGTTCCATTCTATAGTGACAGATACATCGCGTCCAGCGTGTCACTCATCACGATAAACCCGTGGATAGCCTTCTCCAGGTCGATTAGGGATTAGCGCATCACCTTTAGCAGCCGGTTAAACTTTTCCATTTCCTAAACAAGCACGGTGGTTAGAGAGGGAAGAAGACCATTAGTCATTTTGAATTGATCTTTTTTGCCATTTTCTCTCTCCAAATTTTCGGGTACCTCGTCCAATAGCTGTTTGACGCGGATGAGCACTATTTGATCCGGGGTCAGACCACCTGCGCTACCGGCTACTCTGGGCTGGATGCTGAGAACAGTCTCCACAGTAGCAAGGGAGTCGTTCTTCTGATAGCTGATGTTGGCGTTTTCATGTAGTCCGAAAACTTCGGGGCCGTCTTGAAGCGGCAAAGTCTCAATGTAGTCTCTGTAGGTCTCGATAGATCCAAAAGATGGGCAGTAGTACAAGCCGGAGTCTGAGTACATGAAGCCATCTTCTAGATTTTCGACGCAGTAATACCTTTAAAGAGTTGTTAAAAGGCATTTTCTGTCATTATCATCAGTGACACGTCCACCATAATTGATATGGCCAGTCACATAGACGAGAGCGTCCCAAGGAATCTCATCTTGATCGTCAAGGAAGATCTTGAGCATAGTGATACTAGTGTCCAAGTCGGAGTCGTTGAACTCATAAGCTGTGTTCCAGCCAAGGGGTCCGAACTTTCTTCGCTCCTGAACGATAGCATGGAAGAATGAGAGACCGAAAATTAGCTTGCGCCAGATGTCAGGTTTTTTGCAGTCATCCAAAGTTTTCTGAGACAGGTCTGTGTAGGAACGCTTCAAGTTGGCCTTAATTCCTCTAGGGGGTTCGGTTGTCATCTTGACACCATTCTGGAGGGTGGAGACAGGGAAGTAGGGTGCTGGCATAGAGGTTAGGAACAGACGGAAATCTTTGTTGATGTCTTGTCTTTCAGTCAAATCAAGCGTACGCTTTTCCAAGTCATCCATCCAGGACTTGGCTAAGTGACAATTTTGGAGCATAACCCAGTCACCTGTTTTAGAGGCCGCCTCCATATATCTGGCTGCGTTTTCTCCCTATCCCTGACCTAGCGATATGCAAGTAAGTCGCTAATCGTAGTTCATTTACTTTGCAAATCTGAGCAGTTGCTGAGTTGGATCAGCACCAGTTGAAAGGATGAAAATCATGGGGGTCTTGTAGTCAGTATCGTTGTAGACTGCTTCCATGGTGACTGTCTGGCTCTCGACGAAGAATTTGCCCATGCGCTTGAGTACGTAGTCTTGGAAAGCAAAGGACAACTTTTCAGGGCGATATGCTTTCAGGAGAATAAGTTTGTCAAAAATATTAATCTTTTGATCCCACTCTCCGGGTAGTTACTCAGTTTGAGGGTTGTCACAGGTAGCCCAGGCTAGCCACGGCTTGTTGTTGATCACAAGATCTTCAGTCAGACCTTCGTAAGAGGATTGAAGGTTTATTTCTGAGCTATAGAGCAGCTCTTGGTTCTGATCTGACAGGATGTTCTTGGGAAAGGGATTAGTGCCCATCTTGGCCTTTTGAGCGTCTGAAATTGGAATGGCACCACGCAGCATGATGTTCCAGGCAACATTATTGATTTCTAAGTTGTTGCGGTCAATGCTGGTGCAGATCAAGAACGAGAAAATCAGTTTATCACGTGAAAACAGGCCTCTGGAGACATTTGTGAAAATGGTTTTTGTGCTGACATCGATGAGGCTGTCAAGGCGGGTCTCAAGTTCATCAGACTTAGGAGTCATGTCAATTGCTTTATTGAAGAGCACTTTGACGTACTCGAGAGAGTTCTGATACATGTCGTTGATACGAGCCATGTCGGCAATAACAAAGTACAAGATGCTGCCACGGACAGCAACCCTCTTGTAGCCCATACGAGTTTAGTTGATTTATTGCTCAACGATGCTTGAATCGGCGATACGAATGTTGATCTCTGTGGAGGTGATCTTGGAAGAGTCCAGCACATTTATCAGAGTGTCTTCGTCAAGAATTTGCTCTTCAGTTGACTCACTGAGCATCTTCAAGATAGTGTTTTCGATGTTCTGAAGTGTCTTCTTGTCGGAAGCCATCTGTAACACAATCTTATCGCGCTTCTCTTCAATCTCTGGCTTCTCCTTAATAACGACATCGCCAAGGAGTTACTCCTCAAGACCCTCGAAGGTGACGGTGAAGTTAATTAGCGTGACCTTGATGCACACTTCTGGTGGGTAGTGGGGGTTAGGCAGCTTGCTAGTCATGTAGAGACGGAAGTTCTTGTCGTAGTCTGCAATTGCCTCACCAAGTCTGATTTGCATGACACCTCCCTCACCCTTGAACTCTGAGTGGAGTAGGATTGGATCCAGACCGGGGTCAAGGTACTCTTGCACGTCATTCACCAATACTGGGTTTCCATTGCGGACTGCGTTACCAACATCTCTGAGGAAAGTTGGCTTGCCGAATTTAATCATAAGCATCGCTTCTTTCTTGTGCATGTTCTTGATCCACTTGAAGGCCTATTATTAGGGGTCGATGCAAAGGCCCCATCTCTCCGCCATGGTTGTAAGAATACCGTTTTCGGCTGAGGTCTGGTCGGTTGGGAGCTGATCAATGCACCAACCACGGATTGTGACTGGGTCACCCATAACTTTGACTAGTGAAAAGACTTCAGAGCAAGGAATCTTCATTTCGTTACAAATTTAGACCCACTGATCAGTGAGGATCTTTCGGTAAACTCCGGTGAAGGCACCGAAGTAACTGATGCAGGCTGCTGAAAGGAACACGTTTCCGACTAGGTTTTAAATGTCGATTGTCAAAATACCAACAGTTTCCTACCATCTGATTCCCTCGTCGGCCAGAAGTACGACCAGTTTTTCAGCGCGGCCCATTCTTGCAGTGTCACGAGCCATTTGCTTTTCAAGTCTATCTTTCTCGTCGAGAAGTGTCTTGCATTAGGATTCTAGCAAAGCGACTTTGTCCTTCACTTCTTTAACAGCAGCCAGCGTAGCGGAAAGAATGGCCATGTTTTCTTTCAAGATCTTGTCCATTTCCGCGGCCTTCTCTCTCTTTGGAATAATGTCTTTGTTAATCATCTGATACTTCGACAAGGCGAGGGCCCACTCGCACAGCTTACCTGCTGCCACAGACTTGCTAGCAATCAGATCGGGTTTGAATTCCGGAATTTTGAAGTACTTTTCACGCACCAACTTCCAAGTCTTCTCAGGGATAGATGTAATATCAAGATTCTTAACTTCAACTAAGAACTTTCCGGGATCCATAATTTTCTTCTTAATAGCATCCCAAGACGTTTATTTTTCACCAAGCATGATGACTACAGCCTCCATGGTTGTAACTACAAGGGGAGGGGGTGTTGCGTAACCTTTGATTTCACCAACTGAGGCTTTGTCGAGGTTATCTACGATCTTCTTAGCGTTTTCGAGCACTGGTAAAGCTTGTTAATAATCGAAGTCGGCGTCGTCTTTAATCAGCTTAGCTTCAGCAGCTTTCTTTTCGACAGTTTCCTTTTCAATCATAGCAGCAGCTTCTTTCTGGTCAGCAACTGCCTTATCTTTGCTAACTCTTTCAAGAGTTACTTTCAGTTGCTCATTCGACTCAACCAGCTTGGGCTGCATCTCAGCAAGTGTTACTTTAAGAACGGCGATGTTCGCGTTGGTGTCATTCAGCTTCTTGAGACCGTTTGCGAGACGATTTTTGTTGGTATTCATTTCGCGACGCTTCTAATCGAGCTTATTCAGGTATAAACTAATCAAGTCAAGGTAAGATTTTGGAGTTGTGTAGACGCGACGGCGCAGCTCAGCCCAGAATTTATCTGAGACGTTTTCGACCGAGGTATGGACGATGGTGCACATTTGGGATAAGCTTTCTCTGACTGCTTCACTTGGAAGTTCAAGTGTCTTCAGGAAGGCACTAGATACGTAGAGAAGAGCTTCTTCTGGCCATCTGCTGAACCAGTCAAGCGTGCAGCAGTTGACAAGTGAGGGGAAATTACGGCAGCGGACACGGAGTGCGTCACCAACTGGAGACATGCAGAGACAGATGTGGAGGTACTCTCGCACGCGGGAAACAAACAAGGCATTGATAACGTCAGTTGTTTCTACGAGTTTCTTTTCAACTACGATCGGGCGCACGTCGTTGACAATTCTGTCTTTGTCTTCGGGCAACATCAGATTTGGAATTTCTCCTGTGTTTAGAACGTTGTTGATGTCTTCGAGGAAAGTCTCACTCAGGATTTGGTTGTCAGTCATCGTGAAGGCAGTTCCCTTTTATTCGACGTTGATGCCTGTGGAGAACATCAGTTCCTTCACGAAGTCTCTGAAGTGTTGAACTCCAAAACCTTTCACGATTTCGATCTGCTTGAAGTGCATGTTGTAAATGTGACTAGAGAGCTTGATAAGGGATTGCTTTCCTGAACCACCGACACCGATAAGCATGATGTTACCGCGGGGCTGTCTCAGGGTACGCAGAATCTTGATTAAATGGAGTACAGCGTCCTCGAAGAATACCAAGTTCATTTTAATAGAGCTGGACGCGTTGAAATCATCCAAGAAGTCAGCCAGTAATTTCTTTAGCTTTATTGGATCTTTTATTTCCTCGTAGAGTCTTTGGGTTGCATCAATCTTTTAGATGTCAGACCACATAACTTTCCTTTCACCGAACAGATCGTCAAATGTTAAAGGGGAGCGGAAGTTTTTGCTCAATAAATCGATTACAAGATTGGTGAACCACTTCTCATCATCTTTGTTGATCAGTCTGTCACAGAAGACGCGAGAGACTTCATTGACCCAAAGACGGTGCATACTATCAGCATTTTGGACTGACTTGGGGTGAGCCATCAAAATCCCCTGGATAACTTTTGACACATCACGTAAGTTGAACATGTAGTGGAATTTGGCTGGGGTGGCTCTGAGTTCCTCTTGAATCTTAGAGTAAATTTCGATTGTGCTCTCGATAGCGCCGAGGCAGCAAGATTGCACTGGTTCTTGGAATCCTGACTTCAAGAAACCCTCGAGAATAGATGAAAAAATTTTACTTAGCACCTAAGGTGTTGCGACTGGCATGCAGAACATGTTGAAGTGAGTGGTGAAGCGAGGAGTGATTACTGCACGACCACCTCCAGGGGGAGCAGCACATCCAATCAGTGTGGAATCTTGGATGCCTTTCCATTGCCACTCAACTCTGTCGTAGAAGCCCCATTTGTCAGCGATCAGTCTGAGAAGTTCGATTGGGGGCTGGGCTCCGTACTCCTCAACAGATGGCATATTGATATCGTCTACGAAGATGGCGACTTTCTTTCCAGGCGCAGCACCGTATGTCATACGTGTTTTCTTCTCGAGCTTGTCTTCTAAATTCTGTTGCGCTCTTGAAGACATCGTCTAGGCGGAGAAGTTGAGGTAGATGGGAGTTAGGTCTTACTAGGCCATTGCGGTAAGTGTGTTGACGATTGTTGCTGTCTTGCCGACTCCGGTAAGGCCAGTGAAGAAGACATTCTTCTTGACAGTTAGCAGTGTTTCAAGGCAGTATCGATGTTTGTAAGTGTCAGCGGTGGGCACCATAAGGTCAAAGTAACTTGCGTCTCTGTTGTACTCAAACTTGGGAACGCTGCCGTCCCAGGGTTTGAAGGCGTGGTCTTTCTTCATGTCATAGAAGTAGTCGAAAACAGTGAAACTCGTTGGGAAATTGGCAGTCTTAAAACAGTCCTTAACAAGGTTGTCGAAGTAAGACTTGCTCCAGTCGTCCAAACTGGCGCCAAGGCCCCAGGCAAAACTCCAAGCGAAAACAGCGTCGAGATCCTTGCGTTTTTGCTTGTCGTCTCCTTTGAATCCTGCCTCAATACGGAGGAAATTATCAAGGAAGTTGCAAACTGACTTGACAAGCTGTAAATTGTCCGTCTTTACTGGTTCTTTAAGCGAACCATTGCGAATTTTCTCAATTCCAATGTCGATTGTGGACAGGAAGATGTCCCAAAGATAGCCTTGTAGGTCTTTTGACAAAATGGTGTCGTCAGGGAAACGGAGTTCCATCCATGTTTTGACAAATGGCTACCATCCAAGTTCTTCTGCAGTTAGATAGACCATACCACAGCGAGACACGGTAGCGGGGGAGGCTACTGCTAAATCCATGACCTCAAACAACATACGCATCTGAGGACGAAGCTTAATGCGCTGTCCGTTTGACAGGCAGAGAGTCATGTTGTCGTCCAGCACAGTATTCATGTTCTCAATCCAAATGGCGTCTACGGGGCCGTCAAAGATAGTCCAGGTCTTTTCCTCGGTAAGATCCTGGGCAGCTGCTCTCATGATCTTGGATGCAAGACCATCAGACCACTCTTAACTGGTGAGATTTACTTCACCGTACAGTTCACCCATAGTAATGGCCTTAGGGTTCAAAATTTGCCTGTTGACCTTCTGGAAGCTGCGGTCAGGGTGGTTCCTGGCACGCATTTCGCACATAACATCGGCGAGCACTTCATAGCAAGAAGTTTTTCCTCCACCAGTGGGTCCTACAAGCATGACCCCGAATCTGACGTTGAAAGTCTCAAAAAGGTAAATAACTTTTTTCATAAACTCCATCTTTGGTTAGAAAGTCAACTTGAGGCAGGACTCGGTGATCTGCTTCTCGAGCTCTGTGTAATCTGGGTCCAGGATTTCAACTGTGGGGAACAGATCTTAGATAATAGCTGCAAACAAGGGCAAATCGTCCTTCAAGAACTTAGGTACGTTGGCATCTCTCATGGCGCGGATAAGCACAGCGTCTTCGGCCATCCCGACATTTGCACGCTTAAGAGTACCAGCCATAACCAGCACGGACTTAACGGCACGCATTCCGAAGTCATAATGATCTTGCTGACTCAACTGCTCAGAGCTTAACTTGTACAGCTGGACCATCTTTTGGGACAAGATCTTGGCCTCACCGAAACCTTCAGCGAAAAGCATGATTTCGGCAATGAGACGATAGTCGGGAATCATCATAGCGACTGGTCTAAACATGACTTTGAGATTGTCGGGTAGTTCGGTACGGCCTGCATAGCCGGGATTCATCGTCACGTGGCAACCGAAGTCTTGTTTCAGAACGATGTCATATCCGAAGAAATTGAAGGTTTCCATGTGTGCCTGCAGCCCCGTACGAATGGTGAGCAGCTGCTGGGCAATAACTGACAGTACTTCAACGTCGATACGATTGAACTCGTCGAGACAGGTCCAGGCACCTTGTTGGCAAAGACCTGAGAACAAGCCTTACATCATCTTGTAGTCAACCTAGTCAGAACAATTGAACACGATACATAAGGTTGCAATAGCCTTTGCAAGATCCTTTGTTGACTCAGTCTTACCAGTTCCGGCCGGACCTGCGGGATTGGCGCCCAATTTAATATGGAGTGCTCCACTAATGGTAATCCAACATCTGTCGGTAAGGGGAGTGATAACTAGCCTGGATGTGGCTCCCATATATTCAAGTCCGTATTTTAGGACTGCTTGAATCTGCTTGATCACTACTTCGCCATCGCCTTCGTTGGTTTCGTAGTAGTATCTGAGTTGCTTCTGCCAGTTGAAGTCATACACGGACTGCACATTTTCTTGTTTAAGTTCTTCAACGATATCACGGGCATGCACATCAGTAGTGATCAACGCCACGATGACGCAACGTTGCAAGTCGCTTAGGTTTGAACGCACATGCATAGTCAAGTTGGCGAGGGCGGTCTCTTAGTTTTCAAAGTGAGTTTGAAGCGAAAGAGGGTCGTTGGTCATTTCGTTGATAGCATCTTCAGTACTGCTGCACCAGAACACTTAGGCCATAGTAGCTACGACCTAACCTGGGTGATTAAGAACCCACTCTTTACGGCCAGCTTCGCTGTAAGCAGCATTTCCTAGCTTGAGTTTCCTGCTGATAGTAAATTTCATCTCTTCCTGAACAGCCATTAGCCAGCCTTCAACAGGATTGCGCATCTTTTGTGGTCTGACGAAATCAATGAACTCTTTTTCCTTCGAGTACATCCTGGAGATTTCTCCACTGAAATCATTGATGTCGAGCTTTACTAAGTTGTCAAACAGTGTCTTCAAGTGAAGCATGATCACGTCTTTTTAGTCGGAGTTCGCGAGAATTTCAAGCAGCTCATCATCTGACAGGAAGTAGAAGCGTGGGAACGACTGACGCTTGGTTTCCATGTAGCTGTACAGTGCTTTGGTGATGTCGTCAAGAATTCTGTTCCAAAGAACGAGCTAGTCATAAATGCCGACGTTGTTTTTAATTGTCCTAAGGCAGTTGGGCTGTTTGTTGGTCTTGCTCATCAGGTTTCTGAACTGCTTGTCCACACTTTCGAACTGGGCGGCTTCTTTGCCTAGGGTCTTCTTGATTTCAGAGGAAACGAAAATGTTTTCGAGGTACATCCAGGACCTCTGCACGTTGACCCACTCGTCAAGGGCGTTTGACAAAATTTGAAGGTTTTTCTTCATTAACTCAGCTTCAGCGCGCATTACGCGGACATAACGGTTGCCGAGAATCATATTTATGGTTGCTTGGCCTTCGTCCAAGGCGGTATAAACGACATCAATTTCGATGAGCTGGAACACTCCATCTTTTTCTTTATATGTCTTGGTACCGAAGTTAACACTCTTCCAAATATCAGTTAGTGTGTTGAGCTGATCACGTAGTTTGTACTCACCTGTGGCCTGTACACTGACGTTAACAAGTTTTTCCTGATGTTTGACGACATCAAGGTCAATAAGGGACTAGAGTGTGAATTCTTCATTGTTGACATCCAAGTTTTGGCCGACAATCTAGCGGATTTCGTCCCAATGGTCTGTATTCAAGTATTGGTTTCTCAATGCATTAACGATGGGCATGGCTCCTGTGAATGTCTGAACACTCTCTTCCAGTTTAATTTGGATGTAGTTGGTTGGTAGAATCTTGCCGACTCTGGTGCTAATTTTAGCGTACTTCTCGCACATTTTGGTGATCTAGTCAGCGGCCACTTATGAAAAAGGGGTGCAGACCCATCCTTGCAAGAGTTCTTCCCACTCTTGCCTTGAGTGCCAAAGCAACACTCTGTTGTACAGTTCGGTCTTTAACTCGTCCAAATTATTGAAAATTGTTGGAGCCACGTTCAGGGTGTCTTACCATGAGTTGTATTTGATTGAGGTTTCCTCTAGTTTCTTGAACACTTCCCATTTTTCATCGAGGTCTTTAATGATCTCAGGCATGTCTTGCTTCTCGTCTAGGTACTTAGGGTCCGTGGACTCAGTGTTTAAAGCAGCAATTTGGTTGTTTAGCTGGGGAATCAGCTGTTCGAGTTGCTTTTTAAACTTTTCGTTGGCGGTCTCCATAGACTGCTCAACTGACTAGACAATCTGAGTAAGCTCATTGATGAGCTTCTTGGTGTCCTTCAAGTTTTGTTCATCTTCTTTCTTTATTTTCAGAAGACCGTTAGCTTCGACTATTTGGTAAACCTGGGCGTACAGATCTACTTTGTCTCTGTAGCCTTGGAAATTCTCCTGGATCGTGGCCAGGAACTTGGTCTGAACTACGAACTCTGCTACATTAGTAACATTTTGAGACAGGTCCTTGAATGACTGCGCGAGCCAGAGTCTGGCATGCTCGATACGAACTTTGTTCTCCGCTGGCAGCAGGAGTTCAATTTAGTCGTTGATGTTCTTGGGGGTCGGCTGGAGTTTGGTCTTGATCTCTTTGGAGTCGATTTGCAGCATGCCGATGTCAGTTTAGGCTGGAAGATTGCTCTAGAAGTGGTTCTAGTGGTATTTAAAGAGCTTCATCACATTTCCAATGGTTTCCACCGTGTTTTTTAACCTTTCGTCTATCAATGAATTGGGATTGAACATGGTGTTGCGCCAGTAGATTTCCAGAATGGGCTGGAACCTAGAAAGGTAAACCTTTGTCTTGGCATAAGCACTCTGTACAAGTTCTACAACTCTGGACTTTCTTTGAAGATAAATGTTGGTGTCGTTAATCCAGGTCACCGGGCTCAAGTTTTCTTCCTCTGGGGATTCCCAATTGTCGCCAACAATATCGTCCCACTCTTCAAGAGCATCAGCGTACTTTTTCATCTCTTCGTGTTTGGACCAGCGCTTGAAGCAATCCCCGATTTCGTCGAGACCAAAATCGAAGTCTTGGCTAATGCGAGCAATAAATTCGTCTTCACTGGGGTTGAATTGAGTCCACCGGTTGTGAATGTCGGGCATGGTTCTTTTGTATTTCTAAGTTATGACTGCAGCTTCTGGCTCAGCGCCATCCTCTACTTCTTCGCCCTCCTCAATGATTTTTTCTTCTTCTAACTCTACGTGGGCGAAGATGTCGAATTCCTCTTCGATAGACTTACCTCTTGGGGGGAGGATGAAGTCATCGATTGGGACCAGAACTTCCTCTGAGGGGTCTATTACATTTGATGTATCGAGAAGGAGGTTGATGTAGAAGAGGGGTTCGTAGCCACGTTATGCCTGACCCGCGCCGTTTGCATCGTCAAACTCCATTACCATTACCTTGCTCAGGTTCTCAGTGCCATGAGAATCGAGCTCTTCAAGTCGGGTCAGCATATCGCTGATGGAGTTTTTGTAAATGTTGGCCAAAGACTCCATTGACAGAAAATCAACGAGATATGCGAAGCGCAGGAAGCGAGAGCACACTTTCCTGAGACTGCTTCTGTGGCCATAAGTCATGCCTGCGGGGAAATCCAGCTTAGCGAAGGTGTCATTGGTGTCCTGTTTTTTCATAGTAGCGGCGTTGTTACTGGATTAAATGGGATTGGTCCTCTTGCGTTCCTCGTCCAGTGTGATCTCCGACATGATACGGGTGCGCAGCTCGCCGAGCACCTTGCTGATGCAGATGTTGATGTTAGAACGCGACTATTCTGATTTCTTTGCAATCTAGTTCTTTATTTTGTCGCGGCACATTTTCTAGGCTGCTTCGAAGTCATGGATATTCTTGCTGTCACCGCGGCAGATGTCAACAAATTTTAGTGCACTCATATCCATCATAAGCTTACGGTGGGTCATCAAGTGCTCAGAGAAATAAGGTTGTAGCGAAAACAATTTTTCTTCGAGGGAGTTCTTTGCGCGGATGCGGTTCTGCTGCTTGATGGTTTTCTTCCAGTTGCGCATATACTTCCATTTCTTGAATTGCATGAAGAAGGACAACTTCTTGATACTGTTGTAACTGTCACGCTCGATGAGCCACTAGCCCAGAGAGATGAACTCAACCGGCGCGTCCGACTCGTAAAGGGTCAGCCCTTGTCCCGAGAGGGTGTAGTACTTCTTTTCCTTGTCACGGTTGTTGTAGCCAACAACGCCGAGGTCATAAGGGTCCGAAGGGTTTGCGCAGTTCAAGTACAGGAAAACGGACTCCTCCTCGGCTTTGCTGTCTAGCAAAAGCTCAATATACTTATCCAGGTCCGAGAAGTTTTTGGCTTCCTTGTCTTTATTTTTTTCTTAATCGGCTTTGCCGTAGACGACCATGGGCTTGACGGTCTCGGTCTTCTCTTGCTTGCGGATGGAGCTCTGCGAGGCACTGTGCTAACTCTTAGAGTCATCCAGGGGGGGTAGAACCTTTCCCTTTCCCTTGCGCAGTTCTTAGGGAAGTTTGTTGGTTAGCTTGTCGAGCAGGAACTTGCTGCGGGCTAGTTCAAGATTTTTTTGTGACATGGATTGTCCTCCTTCGAAGCCAGCATAGACAAGACTCGGGGGACCTGCCATCATTGTATCTGTATTATAGAGTTTTTCTTCAATACGAGACTGGTACTCCGGATCAAGGGGCTCGACTTAAGCAGCCTTACGCTGATTGAGGAGCTAGCCGGTCATTCGGGGATGGATGCTGACACCGAGTGAGCCTTGAAGTCTGCGTCCAGCCATACTAATTTCAACACTCTGGGGAACATTGACTACGATCTGCTGGGAGCGGTAGAAGTCTGCGGTGCCTTCGCCTTAGTACTTTGCCTCCTGGATTCCGGCTTCTTTATAGCTTTCATTGAGCTCCTTGATGATATTTGTATTCAACTCTTGGATTCTCTTCTTAAGGGGGGATAACGACTGAATTCTAAAGGGGGGCATTAGTAAACATGGCGGTTTCAAATTCGGCTTTAATTTGAATTTAAATACTTACTTAGAAGAGTTCATGCGCGCTGAGAAGGGCTGGCTCGAGATTCTTTCCTCGATGGGGCGCTTGACAGAGGGCATGGGCACGCTGGAGATACCGCTGTCATATAGGCGGCGCTTGAGCTCTGTCTTCTTGCTTGGATCGGGAACATAGTTGTTTAGATCGATCTAGACACAAAAAAGTTATGACGGTTATAAACTAACACTCCTCAACTTACTTTGTGAGATTAGTAGGGCTAATCTTCTTGGTTGCTGCCCATACCCTATCGGTATTGGCTTTGAGATTGCTGTGAGTGATCCATCAAAGTAGCTAAAGTAATCGGTGTGAGCTGGTGGCGCTTACATTTTTAGGATAACAAATTAGTATTATAATTTAAAACAGTGACCCTTTTTATATTCACAACGAATTCTGTGAACCTCAACTTTTTAAGCCAATACAAAATTCACTTAATACACATTTTATAGAGACGG
>Ga0102914_1000069_pt1 | contig 13493 bp, 15 predicted proteins | sample Colrivmeta1561A3_FD_78198 | JGI IMG/M metagenome (GOLD analysis project Ga0102914, IMG submission 78198) | Estuarine microbial communities from the Columbia River estuary - metaG 1561A-3 | ecosystem: Environmental > Aquatic > Marine > Intertidal zone > Estuary | place: USA: Columbia River...
AAAAAAAAAAAAAAAAAAAAAAAAAAAAAAAAAAAAAAAAAAAAAAAAAAAAAAAAAAAAAAAAAAAAAAAAAAAAAAAAAAAAAAAAAAAAAGAAAAAAAAAGAAAAGAAAAGAAAAGAAAAGAAAAGAAAAAGAAAAGAAAAGAAAAGAAAAGAAAAGAAAAGAAAAGAAAAGAAAAGAAAAGATAAGAAAAGAAAAGAAAAGAAAAGAGAACGCCAAATAAAGGTGGAAGGAATCGAACCTACGTCAATGATTTTGGAGATCATTATTCTACCATTAAACTACACCTATCCCCTAGATAGAATCGAACTATCTCTAAAAGGCTATGAGTCTTTTATGCGACCATTACATTATAGGGGGAAAAGATAAAAAAATTTACCTGTGGACTATATCTTCAAAATAAAATTAAATTATATTCTGTTCTACGCTTAGTCTCTGAAGAAGTATTTAACTTCTAGCTAATTAAAATTTGTATATATATATTTTTTTCTAGCTATTCGTAGAAAATAAAGGCAGGCATACACCTGCTAATGAAAATAAGTTTAAAGCTAAGGCTAAACTTAAATAAGGATGATATCTAAAAATACCAGCTAAATCTTCAATCATTTTAAGATCTCTACCCATATATTGACCTAAAATAATGATGATTGTAAAAATATTTATAGTAGTGATACCATAAATAAACATATAAAATAAATAACCTTGTGGTGCTAAACAAGCTAAGGCTAATAACATAAATCCAATATGAGAAATACCACTATAAGCAAAGAATCTTTTAATATACCATTGATTATTTAAAGCAATACTACCTATAAATAAAGAAAGAACAGCAGAAATAATTAAAATTAATTGAATACTAGATAATTCTAAGAAAAGAATAAAAAAATGAGAAAAAGAATATAAGAAACATAAAACAGCTAATTTAGGGATAATAATCATCCACATAGTAATTTTTGTTTCAATATTTTCATATAAATCAGGAGCCCATTGATAAAATGGAGCAGCACTTAATTTAAATAAACAGCAAAACTATATTAAACTTATAACCTTTTCTATATATATATCATTTTTCATATATAAAGCCATAGTATTTATTATTTCATAATTTGTACTGCCAGTTTTATAATATAAAATACACACTCCTAAAAATAAAAATGTTGTACTTAATGCACTTAATAAAAAATATTTTAATGATGCAGATAAACCTGCTTCACTTTCACTTTTTAAACTTACTAATAAATATAATGACATATTAAATAATTCCCAACTTATAATGGTTAGAATCCAATCATTACTATTTATAATATAAGTAATACCCTATAAATTAGTTAATAAAATAATATATTTTTCTGTTTTACTTCCATTATTTTTAAGATTCCCTTGATTTAATAAAATGGAAATAGCTATTATAAATATAAATGTTGTCTTTAAAATATTAGTTTCATTAATTTTTATCTTGCCATCTAAAAATGATATATTATTAGCTACCGCCGGACCTAATGAATTTAAATTAAAAATTATATAACTCTAAATTAATAAAATAGATATTCTTTTTAAAGTTAAAGTATTTCTAACCTTCCCATTACTTAAAGTAGGGGTTAACCCTTCAATCGGATTAAAATTTAAAGAGCTATTAAATTTATTTAAAGTAGAATAAGAAATTATAATAAAAACTAAAAATAAATTAAAAATTAAACCCTAAATTTGTAAAGTTAATGTCTTCATAAAAAAAACTTTTATTTTCTTATATACTTAAGGTCAAAGATAAGATAAGATAAGATAAGATAAGATAAGATAAGATAAGATAAGATCTGATCTAATCTGCTATGCTCTGAGTGACAGATACTGATTCTGCGGCCTCTAGCTCCCAAAACTAGTGCTCTACCATTGAGCTACACTCAATTATTTTATTTTCTTTTCTTTTCTTTTATTTTCTTTTCTTTTCTTTTCTTTTCTTTTCTTTTCTTTTCTTTTCTTTTCTTTTCTTTTCTTTTCTTTTCTTATTATGTCTTAAACCAACTCTTAGTACTAATTAAATAAATAGGATTTAAAAATGACTATGTTAAAATACCAGTACCTATAGAAATAATATAACTTTTAATATCAAAAATAGATTTATGGTATTCCCCATTAGCTGAAGCAATAAGGCCATTCATTTTCATATTACTCATTTGAATAATATTTAAATATCTTAAACAACCAATAACACTACAAAGGATAGTAAAAATAGCTAAAGAAAAATTAGCAGTATTAGCTAAAGAAGCAATGACAAATAATTTAGCATAAAATCCTAATAAAGGTGGTATCAATAAATTAGGATTGTGGGTGGGGGGGGGGTTAACGGGTAAAACCCTAATACAATAAAAATAAAAAATGCAATTAAACAGCACCTTCCGGTACCATCACTTTGTTACGACTTATCGACGAGAGATCTAAAGTTGAGTAGATATAACATCGATTGACGGGCGATTTGTACAATCCCAATTGAAAATTCACCGCTAATTTCTAATGAGCGATTACTAGCAATTCCAGCTTCAAATATCCGAGTTTCAGGATATTATCCGTACGATACATAATATTTAAAAATTAAAATTATCTATGTAACACGTGTGTAGCCCTTCTTATTGGGCCATGAGTACTTGTAGTAAAACACAAATGGTGAATAAACGTCGGTTAATCATCATTGAACCAACTTCCAACAGCCATGCAACACCAATAGATAAAATCATACAGAAAAGAATAGAACAATAAATTGTTTAATCCTATTCTGAAAGAAGGTAAGATTCTGGAGTATCATCCAATTAAACCACATGTTCCACTGCTTATGTTAAGACGCGCCAAATCCATTCCTTTTCTTTGTTGCCAAAATACTCCGGAGGCGGAATGCTTTCCGTAAAGGGGGATCTTTATCCCTGCATTCAGTATTCAGGGTGTGGACTATTCAGGTATCTAATCTGTTTCGCTACCCACACTTTAGTGAATCAATGTCAGTTTTTAAGTAAAAAGGTGTTGTCACATTTTAGTATTCTAATTAATATCAATAGATTCCATCCTTACTTTAATTATTCTCCTTTTTTCCTTATAAACTCTAGTATTTTTTACCATCTTATCACGCTTCAAGCCTATTTAAGATCTACTACGCTGCCCCACCTGTATTACCGCGGCTGCTGGCACAGGCTTTGGCCAGGACATAAAAAAGTTTATCACTCATTTTGTAATTCACTTCGAATTTTATTTCCTTCGTCAACTGGGTCAAACTTTCGTTCATTGCCCAATATTCCTCACTGCTGCCATCGGAAGCGTCTCTTTTCTTTTTTTCCTGTTATCGTAGCTTTTCTTTTCTTTTCTTTTCTTTTTTATTTGCTACTCTTACATTCATTGATTCTTTGTGGCTTTCGCTAAGGATCATCAGCATGAAGTTTTTTTTGCACTCCATATACCTAAACCTCTTGATTCATTTTCCAATTTTTGTTAAAAATATATATTTTATTTTGAACTTTCTTTTGGGTAAATTAATCTTTTTACTCACCTCTTCGCAAATTTTAGTTCCTTTTCAATTTACAAGCATGTGTCATGTCAACGAATAGCGTAAATAGGGAGCCATGATCATGCTCAATTTTTTTTTTTTTTCATTTACTCTACTTTTTTCTTTTCACATTTATTTAGTTAATTTTTAATAAATGAACCCCCCTATATAGGGAGGTTTTCTTTTCTTTTCTTTTCTTTTCTTTTCTTTTATCTAATCTTATCTTATCTATCTTATATTAAAATAAGAAAATGAAAAATAAAAAAAGGGAAGAAATAAAAATATAAGCATAATGAGGAATAAATCCAGTAGAAATAAGTTCAATTAAAAACCCCCAATAATGTAAAGTTTTAAGAAAACCTAAAGGTCCAAAAAATTCTAAAAATCCTTTATCAATATAGCGGAACATATAATTAGATAAAGAAAGTCCGATAAACATTATCCAATGATAAAAAACATTAAAATAATTTAATAAAGTAAAATGTGTTGTAAAATTGAAAGAAGGAGAATGAGAATGGCGAGGTAAAATGAGAGTTTTAGAGGGTAATAAGGGAGTAGGAATAGAAGAAGAAGAAGAAGAAAAAGAAGAAGAGAAAGGAGAAATAATTAAGATAAGAAAGATTAAAAAAAGGAAAGAAAGAGGGATAATAGAAATGAGAGAGGAGCCAAAGGTAGCATCAAAAAGAAAAGTAGGAGCATTAGGATGAGTAAAGAGAGAATTAATATAAAAAGTAGAACCAAAGCCTAAAAATAATTCATGTGAAAAATAACCTAAAACAATGGCGCCAAGACTTAAAACAAGTAAAGGTGCAGTCATAAGGAAAGAAGAATCAATAACAAAAGGAAGCATAGATTTAGAAAAAAGAGGTCTACTAATCATAGCAATCATCTTAGTTCTAATGGTATAAGTGGTAGTAAGAAGGGCGGCAAGTAAAGTAAAAATATAAGCAACAGTATGAGTAAAATGATGTGGAACACATAATAATTCTAATAAGAAATCTTTACTATAAAAGCCAGAAGTAAAAGGGAAAGCGATAAGACTAAGAGAAGCAAAAAGGAAAACTAATGAAGTAAAAGGTAACATTAAGTTAAGACTACCCATACGAGTTAAATTTTGATTATCTAAAACAGCGTGTAAAATAGCGCCACTAGCTAAAAATAAGAGAGATTTAAAGACAGCATGCATTAATAAATGGAAAAGAGCGATATTATATTGAGAAATACCAACAGCAACAACCATATAACCTAATTGAGACATAGTAGAAAAAGCAACAATTCTTTTAATATCATTATCAACTAATCCACACATAGCCCCAAATAAAGCACCTAAACTACCAAGCCATAAAACGATCATTAAACTAGTAGAACTTAATTCTAATAAAGGACTAATACGGATAAATAAATAAACACCGGCAGTAACCATAGTAGAACTATGTAATAAAGCACTCACACTAGTAGGGCCTTCCATAGCTTTAGCTAACCAAGGAGTAAAAGGAATTAAAGCACTTTTAGCGGCGCCAGCTAAAATAATAGAAACAGTAAATAAAAAAAGAATATCACCATTCATATATAAAGCTAAACTATAAATAGTAGATAAAGATAAGTCAGAAAAAACAGCTATAGCTAAAATTAAAGCAATAATAAAAAACATATCACCAACTTTATTTAAAAACTAAGCACTCTAACTTGCCATATTCGCAGCTAATCTAGTATACCAAAAATTAACTAATAAATAGGAAACAATACCTACAGCTTCCCAACCTAAAATAATAATTAATAAATTTTCACCTGTTACTAAAATTAACATTGCTACTGCAAATAAAGATAAAATAGAAAAAAATCTAGTCACATGTGGATCATGACCCATATATTCTAAAGAATAAATTTGAATTAAAAATGATATAATCACTATCGGTAAATACATTGAGACAGTTAAAGTATCATAATATAAATTCCATTCAATTAAAATATTACCATAATCAATCCAATTTCCTAATTCTATAGAAACTGGAGAACCTGATAAACCTACTTCATAAAAAATAATCTTACTAGTAATAGCAGCTAACTTCATACAAAAAACAGATAAAATGGGACCACCTTTAATACCACAATATCTATTATTCGCAATCTTACTCGCAAATAATGGTAATAATAATATAATTAAATACATAATATAATAAAGAAATAATAAATGCATACCATCCCCCCCCCTTCCCTTCCCCGGAAAGGAAAGGAAAGGAAAGAAAAGGAAAAGAAAGGAAAGGAAAGGAAGTGCAACTAATCAATTCTAGAAATAAAATAAAATAAAAATGTAAAAAATTAAGATAAGAAAAAAGTTAAATTAACTCATAGTAACATCTTTTAATGTAATAATAGTAATAAAAATTAAAATATAAGCTTGTAAATAAGCAATTAAAATTTCTAAAGATAAAAAGATAGTTAATAAAATTAAAGGAATAGCTAAAATAAAGAAAGAAGTTCCTTTAATATAACCTAACCAAATAAATCCAATAACAACTTTTAATAATAAATGTCCAGTAATTAAATTAATAGCTAATCTTAAACCTAAACTAATAGTTCTAAAGATATAAGCTATAACTTCTAAAGCAACCATAATAGGAATTAAAGCTAAAGGAGTACCACCTGGTAAGAAGATAGCTAATAAATATAATTTATGAGTTAAAAATCCCACTAATAATAAACCCATTAATAAAGTAAAAGCGATAGAAAGAGTCATAACTAATTCAACGGTAGGAGTAGTAGAATAAGGTACTAAACCTAAAAGATTAGAAAATAAAACTATATGAAAAATAGAATAAAATAAAGGTAAATAAATACTCATTTTAGGTCCAACAACATTTTCAATCATTAATAAAATAGTTCTAAATAATGATTCACTAATAATACCCCAATTATTAGAAATAATATTCCCTTTCTTAATACCTTTACCTAATAATAAAGTTAAAAATCCAGCTAATAATAAATAAAAAATAACATTATTAATAACAAAATTTAAACTAAATATTGGATAAATAACATAAGCTTCCATTGGTGAAAAAACTAACATAATATATATAATAAATATAAAAAAAGATTTCTTTTATTAATAAAAGAAAAGAAAAGATAAGATAAGATAAGAAAAGATAAGAAAAGAGAAGATAAGAAAAGATAAGATAAGAAAAGAAAAGATAAGAAAAGAAAAGATAAGAAAAGGAAAGAAAAGATAAGAAAAGGAAAGCAATCAAAATAAATAAATAAATCAAATATTAGTTAGCACTTTTAGTACTACCATGAGTTAAAATAATTCTACTTAAATTTAAACGAACAATATTTGGGAAAGTAATAGCTTGAACATACCAAATAACAAAAGAAATAATAGCAAAAGTCCAAGAAATTAAATTAATAAACCATAAAGGAGAAAATTGTGGCATATCGAGTGAATATCTTAAATATATATATAATAAAAGAAAAGAAAAGAAAAGATAAGATAAGAAAAGAAAAGAAAAGATAAGAAAAGATAAGAAAAGAAAAGAAAAGATAAGAAAAGAAAAGAAAAGAAAAGATAAGAAAAGAAAAGATAAGAAAAGAAAAGATAAGATAAGATAAGATAAGATAAGAAGTGTTAAAGGGATAGGAGGAGAGGACTCCTCACATAAATAAATCAAGTAAAAAAAAATTAATTTTTTTGAACAATATTTAAAGCGCCTTCATTATATTCATAAACAAATCCTAAAGCTAAAATTATTAAAAAGAAAAAGAAGACAGACAAAGCAAAAAAGGAATTTAAAGTATAAATAATGGAAGCAAAAGGGAAAATGAAAATAATTTCTAAATCAAAAATTAAATATAATAAACCGATAATCCAAAATATAATATCTATTTTCTTACGTGCATCATTAAAAGGATTAAACCCTGTTTCATATGTACTTAATTTTTCGATATCGCCTTTTTTAGATGAAGCCCAAAAACTAAGAGCATATAAGACGGTTAATAAAACTAAAATAATAAAAGAAAGTTGTAAAATACCCATAAATAAAATAAAGTACGAAAAATAAAAGAAAATAAAAGAAAATAAAAGAAAAGATAAGAAAAGATAAGAAAAGAAAAGGAAAGAAAATAAAATAAAAGAAAATAAAAGAAAAGAAAAGAAAAGAAAAGAAAAGAAAAGAAAAGAAAAGAAAAGAAAAGATAAAAAAATTAAGCTAAAAAATCAAAAGTCAGAAGTAAAGCAGGAAGGAATAAAAGATAACCAGTTAAAAAAGGTAATAAAGAACTCCAACCCATAGATAAAATATGATCAATTCTCATACGAGGTAAACTAGCTCTTAACCAATATAATAAAAAAACAAAAGGTAAGGGATTAACAGTACCAAATAAGAGAACAGTTATAAAAATCCCCATAAAGAGCATCATACTATATTCAGCTAAGAAAAAGAAAGCAAAAGCGACACCGGAATATTCGGTCATATGGCCAGAGACTAATTCAGATTCAGCTTCCATTAAATCCATAGGAGGTCTACCAGTTTCAGCAACACAAGAAAGAATTAAAATAAGGGCAATAGGGAATAAAGCTAAAAATAAGGGAGTATGAAATTGAGATTGTAAAATAGTTAAATAATCAATACTACCGACGGTTAAAACTATACAAATAATAGCTAAAGACATAGCGACAGAATAAGAAATCATTTGAGCTACAGCTCTTAAACTACCTAATAAACTATATTTACTATTACTAGAATAACCGGCATATAAAATACCTAAAATAGATACTTCGGATAAAGCAACTGTCATAATAATACCGCCTCCTTTTAATTCCCCTACAGCTAAGCCAAAATCTAAAGGTATAATAAACCAATTTAATAAAGAAATAGAAAAAAAGAAAAAAGGACTTAGGATAAATAAAGTTTTATTAGCATGACTTGGAATAATACCTTCTTTAATAATTAATTTAATACCATCAGTTAAAGGTTGTAATAAACCCATATAACCTACAGTATTAGGACCAATTCTTCTTTGCATACTACCCATGACTTTTCTTTCAGCTAAGGTAGCAAAAATAACCTTAACTATCACTCCTAAAATAATAATTAAGTTTGTAATCATAATAATTTAATTTTTTGAATTTATTCAGACACAGATTGAATAAAAGATAAGTAAGAACTTAAAGGGACAGCTTTAATACCAATAGGCATAGCATGATGTAAAGAACCACATAATTCACTACAACCCCCATAATAAACAGATTCACGGTTAATAATAAAACCTAAAGAATTTAATCTACCTGGTAAACAGTCCGCTTTAATACCAATACTTGGAACAGCAAAACTATGAATCACATCATTACTTGTACATAAAACACGAATACTAGTATTAATAGGTAAAACTAAATAATTATCTACAGCTAATTGACGAAAATCACCGATATTTAAATCTTCAGGTGCTAACATAAAAGAATCGATAGAAATAGTTTCATTTTCTTCAGTTACATAATCAGAATATTGATAGGTCCAAAACCATTGAGAAGCAATTGCTTTCACTGTTACTTCTGAATCTAAAATTTCATCCATCATATATAATAATTTTAGACTTGGTATACCAATTACCCATAAAATCATAGAAGGAGTAATAGTCCAAACTAATTCAATTAAATTACCATGAGCTAAATTAGGTAAATAATCAGTATTAAATAATAAACTAATACTAATCCATAAAACTACCACACATAAAATGATTAAATAAAAAATTACAGTATCATGTAAATGTGTTATACCTAGCATCCAATTTGATGCAGGATCTTGAAAACCATAACTAAAATTAGTAGGTGCATCAGCGTAAATTGTAAACATAAGTTATTTTTTTTTTTTTAATTCATTAAGGTTCCACAAGGAACTACGGTCATAGCCGCATCTTTTTTTTCTTTTATTAACCACCCCAATAATAAACGACTAAATATAATAATAACCAAATAATATCAGTAAAATGGAAATATAAAATACTAACATCTAAACCTAAACAATGTTCAGAAGTTAATTGATCAGTATAAACTCTAATAAAAGAGACGGATAATAAGAAAATAGCAGCAATAACATGTAAACCATGTAAACCAGTTAAAACAAAAAAGACAGAACCAAATACAGAGTCAGAGATACTAAATTCGGCATTACTATATTCAATATATTGGATAAAAATAAAAATAATAATTAAAATAATAGAAATTAACATTCCTAATAAAGTATTAGTTTTATTCCCAGTTAAAAAAGCATGATGCGCCCAAGTAATAATAAATCCGGAAGATAATAATAATAAACTATTTAAAAGAGGTAAACTCCAACAAGAAATAGCATTAACACCTAAAGGTGGCCACATAGCTAATTCAACAGAAGGATTTAAAGAAGAATGGAAAAAAGCCCAAAAAAAAGAAGCGAATAATAAAACTTCGGTGATCAGGAAGATCACGAAACCTAACATTAAACCTTCACGTACAGCTTGAGTATGAAAACCAGCTAAACCTTCTCTAACAACATCTTTTAACCATTGGTAAGAAATAAAAATAATATTTAAAAATACAATACCATACATCTTTAAATTATTTTCACCTAAAGTTAACCAACTTACTAATACTAATGCTAAAGATAAAACACCAAAACTCATTAAAATAGGCCAAGGTGAAACATCTACTAAATGATATGGATGAGCTGGAATAGAATAATTTCTTTTCTTCATATATATAATAATAAAAATTTTAATAAGATCTTTTTTTCTCCTTTTCTTTTTTCTTCCCTTCTCTTCTCTTCTCTTCTCTTCTCTTCTCTTCTCTTCTCTTCTCTTCTCTTCTCTTCTCTATCTTTTAATACTTTAATTAATAAAAATTATAATCATAATAATTATTAGTAAACAAATTTTATTAATTGCCAACGGGTCCTAGTTATGAGAGAAGAGAAAATAGAGATAAATAAGTAGAATCTAAAATTATAAACGGAAAGATACCAAATAATATAGTTAAAAATAAAAGTGGAAATAATAAATGAAATTCTTTAATATTTGTATCTTGTAAAACTACAGGTAAATAATTAGAGAAAGATCCAAAAGAAATACGTTGAAAAGTCCAAATAAAATAAAAAGGTAATAAAATAGTGACTAAAGCGGTACTAAAAGTAACAAATGGAGATAATTCAATTGTACTTAATAAAATCATAAATTCTGCAATAAATCCTAAACTTAAAGGAAAAGATAAATTAGATAAAGAAAATAAGAAAAATATAGTAATAAATAAAGGCATAATTAAGACTAAACCACGATAATATTTTAGAGTTTTAGTATGGAACCTATCATATAAATGTCCAGCTAAAAGAAAAAGACCAGAACTAGCTAGACCATGAGAGATAGAATAAAGATAAGCCCCGCTAATACCATGTAAATCATTACTAAATATCCCAATTACCCCTACATTCATATGAGCAATACTGGAATAAGCAATAATAGATTTAAGATCTAAAAGAGAGAAAGCAGATAAACAAGAATAAATAATACTCACTATAGCTAACATTAAAATTAAAGGTAAAAAATATTGAGAAGCATAAGGGAAAAGAGGTAAAGAATATCTTAAGAACCCATATGAGCCTAATTTTAATAAAATAGCAGCTAAAATAACACTAGTACCAGTAGAAGATTCACCATGAGCTACAGGTAACCAGATATGAAAAGGCCACATTGGAGTTTTTATTGCAAAAGCTAGAAAAAAAGCTAACCAAAGATAAATTTGAGCAGTATTAGAAAAAGGTAAAGTTAATAAAATTTGATAATCAGTAGTACCAGTTTGAATCCATATAGTAATTAAAGCTAATAATAAAAATAAAGAACCAAATAAAGTGTAAATAAAAAATTTATTTTGAGCTTCTTCTATTTTTTTATTTCTACTACCATAAAACCCTATTAAATAATACATTGGTATTAATAATGCTTCAAATGATATATAAAATAATAATAAATCTAATACAAAAAATACAGCTATAGACCAAAAATTTACAAATAGTACTAAAATTATAAATCTTTTTCTACTCGCTCCTTTAATAGTTTTCCAACTATCCTATAAAACAATCGGTATTATTAAATTTACTAAAAATATTAACCAAATAGATATTCCATCAATACCACCTATTAATAAACCTAAAATATCAAATTGATATTGAAAATTACTAAGGTTCGGTTCGAACGCTAATATCTTCATTAAAATATGAAATAAATTTAGTAAAGTTACCATTAAAGCTACCTACTATTCATTTTTTTCATTTTTAAATTTACCAAAAAATAATAAAATTATACCAATTAAAGGATAACTTAATAAAATAATAGGTGATAACATAAATACTGCAAATAAGGTTAGATTAGATAACAGAACAGAACATAACAAAACAGAACATAAGAGAAAATCAGAGAATATAAGAGAAGATAAAATAAGATAAGATAAGATAAGATAAGATAAGATAAGATAAGATAAGATAAGAGAAGATAAGATAAGATAAGATAAGATAAGATAAGATAAGATAAAATAAGATAAAATAAGATAAGAGAAGATAAGATAAGAGAAGATAAGAGAAAATAAGATAGGAGAAGATAAGATAAGATAAGATAGATAAGATAAGATAAGATAAGATAAAATATTTTATTTCTTCTCTTTTTTTCTTTTTTTTCTCTTCTCTTCTCTTCTCTTCTCTTCTCTTCTCTTTTTTCTTTTCTTTTATATAAGGAATAGAATAACAAATAAGCAGCAAAGCTGTTAGATTTAATAAAAAAGATAATTCTAATAAATATTGATCTAATATTTAAATTAATAAGTTGATAGAATATTTAACTTAGTTTCAACCTTTAGATGACTTCAGGAATTAACTATAATAGATGTGGCTTTAAAAAACTATGGATCTATATACACCAGTCCTCTCGTACTAAGTGTATGTGTTAATAATCAACTAATCTCTCAGAAGATAGAGAACATGCTGTGTTACCACGCATTGAACCCAGCTCACGTGCCTTTTTATGTGGAGAACAGCCACACCCTTGCAAGCACTTACACCTGCAGGATAAGACGAGCCGACATCGAGGTGTCGAACGAAGACATAATTGTGGGCATCATATCTTCACCAACCTGTTATCCCTTGAGTAATTATTTCTTTTGATTGGATTTTCGTTATTGATAATCCAGTTCACTATGATCGACAAATTTTATTAAATTCATCCCTGATAGACTTATATGTCTTAAACAGTCAAGCAAAATTTATCCATTACAATTTTTTTTTGCCTTATATGAGCCTCCGTTACTTTTTAGAAGGCTGCCGCCCCAGCAAAACTGTCTCTCAATCGTTCAAAAAAAAAACAAAACAGAACAGAACAAATAAAATAAGAAAAGAAAAGATCTTTTCTCTTATTTTTTCTTTTATTTTCTTTTACACAATTAATAACAGTCAAATTTCAAGGGTCTTCTCGTCTAACTGAGAGTTATCGGTATCTGCACCGATAGTAAAATTTCACGCGATCTATTTGAAAGACAGTTACCCCATCATTACTTTATTCATGCAGGACAATACTTATTTGCCTAGGAATTTCGCTACCTTAGGATCGTTAGAGTTACAACCGCCAGTCTTTACGGATTATATTCAAATTCAATAAATTTAAATTTTCCCTTCGTAAACTTGGGCAAAAGACACTGCGCATACTTCATTATTTATTTTGCGCACAGTTGTGTTTGTGGTCAACAGTTGCAGGGTTATTTTTGCCGAGTTCCTTTCAAATAGTTATTCGCAAGCCTCACTCATTTTTTATATAATTTACATTTTCCAAAAAATAAAATTTTTTGGTTTGAGCTAAATCACTAGTGTTAGTTTTAGTATGGTATTAAAAAAAAATAATCCCCTTAGGGTTTTCTTTTATTTCATTATTTCCAGTTATTACGAATTTTTCGCTTTTCCCATC
>Ga0102914_1000071_pt1 | contig 13371 bp, 14 predicted proteins | sample Colrivmeta1561A3_FD_78198 | JGI IMG/M metagenome (GOLD analysis project Ga0102914, IMG submission 78198) | Estuarine microbial communities from the Columbia River estuary - metaG 1561A-3 | ecosystem: Environmental > Aquatic > Marine > Intertidal zone > Estuary | place: USA: Columbia River...
CATTACTCGTTTGAGTCACTAGATGCTGTATTGGGAGACTTACCCCGTCCTCCGCGCCGGCGGGTTCGTTTTTTTGCGGAACTTTGTTCTCCGTCGGGCTTAATTTTTTTTTGCAGCAAAGTTTCTCGTTCTTGCGAATCTCCCTCAACGAAGTTGGTCCACCATTCGCCAATCTCACGATCAATCTCGCCTGACTCGCAGCGGAGTAAGAGAAAATCATAGCCAGCTCGCCAACGTAAGTGTTCAAGTAATTTGTAGGGGGATTTGCCAGTACGTCGTTCAAAGCGTGGTTGCATTGCCCAGATATCACGCATGTCAGAGCCAATCTTGCGTTGTAGAGCAAGTTTTTCTGTTTGCGTGTTTAATACGTCATCTGCTGCGAGATGGAGTGCTGGAATTGGATATTCACCAGCGGCTTGGTAAGCATTCCATTTTTCAACGACCTGATGCCATAGTAAGGAGGCAAACAAAAAACCTGGAGATACAGGTTTGCCCAATTGAACGCGTTTGTCTGTACTTGCCAATGCAAGAGTGACGAATTTTTCACCAAGCGGTTGTTCTAGAACGACATCCAACAAGGGTAGCAAACCATGATGCAAGCCCTCCTTTCGCAACTGTTGCAAACAGGCGAGCGCTTGACCACTCATGAGCAATTTGAGCATCTCATCAAATACGCGTGCAGCTGGGACATTGTTAATGAGGGGCGCCATAATTTGAATTGGTGCCCTTGTGTTGGGATCAATCGAAAATTTCAATTTGGCTGCGAAGCGGACCACGCGCAACAGGCGCACGGGATCTTCTCGATACCGTGCTTCTGGAACGCCGATGATGCGTAAGGTTTTGGTGCGGATGTCATCAATGCCGCCATGATAGTCGAGCACGCTTTGCGATGCAGGATCGTAATACATTGCGTTGACTGTGAAATCACGACGGACAGCATCTTCGTGTTGTTCGCCAAACGTATTGTCGCGCAGCACACGACCATGCTCGTCTTTTGGTGCACCGGTTGATGATGCACCCCGAAAGGTAGTGACCTCGATTTGCTCTTGTCCGATCATTACATGAACGATTTGGAATCGCTTGCCAATGATAAAGGCACGTCGGAACAAGCGCTTGATTTGCTCAGGTGTCGCATTGGTAGCAACGTCGAAATCTTTTGGTTTGATGTCGAGCAGTAAATCACGCACCGCGCCACCGACGATGAATGCTTTAAACCCAGCATCTTGCAATGTCTGCGTCACGCGCACTGCATTAGGTGAAAGCAGGTCTGGGTTTATCCCATGCGCTTTGGGGCCAAGAGTGGTGGGCTTTATGCCGCTTTTACTTTTATCTTTTACGCCGAGTATGCGGCGAATAAATTTTTTAATCATTACTGAAATAAGTGCAGGATAGGCCAAGCATTTGCTTGTGCGTGTGCACTAAGTTTGGCATTGGGGTTGGTGGCAACTGGATTGGTGACGATAGAAAGCAAGGGGATGTCATTTTGCGAGTCGCTATAAAAATGGCTGCGCGCAAAGCTGTCAAGCGTTTTGCCCATCGAGTTAAGCCAATTGTGCATATTAATGACTTTCCCAGCGCCATAGGGTGGGATGCCAATAATTTTTCCAGTGATTTCGCCGGTGCTGCTTAATTCTGGTTCTGCAGCGATCAAGTGAGATACGCCAAATGCGTTAGCAATGGGTGCGGTGACGAAACGATTGGTTGCCGTAATGATGCATACAAGGTCGTTGTTTTCTTGATGCTTTTTCAGTAGATCGCGCGCAGCGGGCAAGATGGCCGGTTCAATGATTTCATCCATAAATTGCGCGTGCCATTGATCTAGTTGTTTGCGTGGGAATTGCGCCAGAGTGCCGAACGCAAATTCAAGATACTCCACAGGGTCGAGCGTGCCGTTCTGATAGTGCGCATAAAATTCAGCATTGCGCTTCTCAAAAGCTGTAGCATCCACTGCTCCAATGCGCGACAAAAACTGTCCCCATTCATAATCAGAATCGAGGGGCAATAGCGTGTGGTCTAAATCGAAAAGTGCGAGATTCATTGTTGTAAAAAGTCTGTTCTGTCAGGTAAAAAAACTTAGGACTCACGCAACATCGTTCTGATATTGACACAAAAAAATGACAAAATTGTGCGATCGGTACCATGGACAGCATCGACAATGCGTTGTCATCATTTTGTTTCACCTTCTTGTTGCAGTAGTTCGCGCAGGAGCGGCAGTGTAATCGGACGTTTTGTTTCTAATGAATACTGATCTAAGGCATCAAGCATCGTCGAAAGTGATTGCATGTCTCTTCGAAAATGCGTGATCAAATAGGGAAGTACCCCGTTGGAGAGTACGATGCCACGCGCAAATGCTGTTTGCGTAAGCGCCGCAATTTTTTCTTCATCGGTCAGTCCATGAACATGGTAAATCAAGCCCCAGCCAAGTCGTGTACGCAAGTCTTCGCGCACAGTGAGCTTTGCTGGCGGCAGTGAGCCTGAACAAATTAAAACGCCGCCATTTTCACGAATCTGATTGAACAGGTTGAATGCTTCGATTTGTAAATCAGGGTGGAGTTTGTCGCAGTCGTCCACAAGGTACAGACTCACGTTTGGCGTGAACAAAAACGCCTCTGCATGTGCATTGGCATTGATGTAGCGAGCGCTTTGTGTTGATAACAGTGCTTGCAGCAGGTGGCTTTTTCCGGCACCGGCTTGACCCCACAGATAGACAAATCGCTCGCTCAAATCTAAGTTGTCGGAAGTCGTTAGGCGATGTAGACGCTGCACGAGTTCTGCATTTTGTCCGACGACGAATGTTTCTAAGGTTGGGGGTTTGGATGCACCCAAATCTAGCAGCAATTGCCTCATGCGTGAGTCTTCATGGCTGGTTATAAAAACTGCTATCGAGGTAGTGGGCACGTACATATTTGAACACAACCGAAACGACAGCTGATGCTGGTAATGCGAGTAATACGCCGACGAAGCCAAATAATTGACCAAACGCCAGCAAAGCAAAAATAATGGCTAATGGATGTAATCCAATTCGCTCGCCGACTAAGCGTGGCGTAAGGTAGAAGCTTTCTAGTAATTGACCAATGCCGTAAATGATCGACACCAAAAACAAGCCATGCAGACCATCAAATTGCAACATTGCAGCGACAATTGCTAGGAGCAGACCCAAGCCAAAACCGATGTAGGGTATGAAAATCAGAAGGCCAGTAATAATACCAACTGGTAGCGCTACATCGAATCCACTGATTGCTAAGGCAACGGAATAATAAACAGCGAGCACCAACATCACTAAGAGTTGGCCGCGTAAATATTGCGCAAGCAGATCATCGACTTCCTCAGCCAAGCAAAGAGTACGATTAATCCACCGACGAGGTATCGCATGTTGAATCCACTTCAGTAGTGGATGCCAGTCTAGTAGCAAATAAAACATCACCACGGGGATTAACGTCAGTGTCGCAATCCAGCCAAGTACTGCTAGGCCGCCAACTTTTAATGAGGCAAGAAGAGCGCTCCAAATTTCATCGCCACTTGTAGCTAACTGCTGCGAAAGGAGTTTTTCCAGGCCAACACTATCTAAGCGAATTTTGATGCCAAATCTGCGCAGAGTCGGGCTAATGGAGTCATTGAGCGTGTTAAGAAAGTGTGGTAACTGCGCTTGTAATAGGGAGATTTCTTTCTGTAAGACGGGCACAATAATCAATACTAGCGTGAGAATTGCTGCAATCAGCAATAGCATCACGATGGTGACTGCCGCACTGCGTGGCATACTGAAGCGTCCTAGCCTGTGAGAAACTAACCAATCGACGCCAGGATTCAATGCATACGCCAAGATCCCAGCGGCAATGAATGGCGTCAAGACTGGCCCTAATAATACAAGTAATGCTATGAGCGTAGTCCCTATAGCCAACCACAGCCAAGTTTGCTTTTGCTCTGAAGTGAAAGAAAATGGCATGAAAAATTATCGAATGTTATGAAAGGTGTCTGGTTGGATGAATCGATTTGTTAGAATAGCGGTTTTCCTGATTCTGCCCTTTTGACCTGTTTGAGCAGAGTCTGCCGCCAACCGCTTATTTTACAGCCTCTGCCGCCAAATACATTATGAGTTCAACTTCAAACGTTTCCCTCTCTTACCGCGATGCCGGTGTTGACATCGACGCCGGCGATGCATTAGTCGAAGCCATTAAACCTTTTGCCAAGCGCACGATGCGCGAAGGTGTGATGGGTGGTATTGGTGGCTTTGGTGCATTGTTTGAAGTGAGTAAAAAATTCAAAGAGCCAGTGCTTGTTTCAGGTACAGATGGGGTGGGCACAAAATTGAAGCTCGCTTTTCACCTCAATAAACACGACACGGTTGGCATTGATTTGGTGGCAATGAGCGTGAATGACATTTTGGTGCAGGGGGCTGAGCCACTGTTTTTCCTTGATTATTTTGCATGTGGAAAACTTAATGTTCCAACTGCAACAGATGTCATCAAAGGCATAGCAAAAGGCTGCGAATTGGCGGGTTGTGCACTGATTGGTGGTGAGACCGCAGAAATGCCGAGTATGTATCCCGATGGCGAATATGATCTTGCTGGCTTTGCCGTTGGTGCAGTAGAAAAATCAAAACTGATCGATGGCAGCAAAATTATCCCTGGTGATGTCGTTCTTGGTTTGGCTTCTTCAGGCGCGCACTCTAATGGTTATTCATTGGTGCGTAAAATTATTTCGGTCGCGCAACCTGACTTGGATGCAGATTTTCATGGACGTAAATTGGCAGATGTCTTGCTCGAACCGACCCGCATTTATGTTAAGCCTTTGTTGGCTTTGATGGAATCATTAGAAGTCAAAGGCATGGTGCATATCACCGGTGGTGGTTTGGTCGAAAATGTGCCGCGTGTCTTGGGCGACCAATTAACAGCAGTTTTACATCGCGATTCTTGGACAATGCCGCCTTTGTTTTTGTGGTTGCAAGAGCATGGTGGCGTTGATGATGCTGAAATGTATCGCGTCTTCAACTGCGGAATTGGCATGGCGGTAATCGTCTCGAAAGAAAATGCAGATGTCGCAATTGCGCAATTAAAAGCTGCTGGCGAGACGGTGATGCGCATTGGTGAAATTCGCGAACGCCAAGCAGGCGAAGCTCAGACTATTGTTGTTTAGTCGTGTTTATTGATAGGCAAAGTGCTTGCACCAAGTTCTGAAGGGTCAGTAAACGATGTGATTAGATCGTATCGAGGCAAGATCTACTCACATCGTCTTTGCAAAACAAAAAAGCGAGCACTTTCATCATGCTAATAAAGTCAGCTTGTGTCAGTTTTGTAAATCACTCTTCGACGCAATCAGCTCAATTAAGCATTGGCGTTGTACTTGATGCTGTAATTCACTAATTCGATGACGTCACCGTCTTGTAAAAAATGTTTTTTTACGGGTTGGCCGTTGACTTGGGTGCCATTCGTGCTATTTAAGTCTTCAATATAAGCGTCGTTGTTGAGTTGAACGATTGCTGCGTGTTCCCCACTGATTGTTTGAGCTTCAATAACAATATCATTGTCATGGCGTCGTCCGATCGTGATGAGGTCCTGTGACAAGGTAATTTCTTTTATTACGATGCTGTCACGCATAATGGTGAATTTCGGCATGCTTTCCCTCGCAGTCCCTTCATTTACTTTGTGTGTTGGGCTTTTACTGATTCGGTGCGAAATTAATTACATTTCTTGTAAGACTGTTTTCATCCTCCATTCCTCGAAAAGACTCCATTGAGAATATTTGGCTTCAACCTAGAAACGGCAGTTGACCACTCACTTTTATCTGGGAAGCCGCATGAAAAATGACTTTCTTACCCTCGATAAGCGTCACCCACTGGGTGAGATCGCTACACCTCACACCTGTCCAACTGCCGTTTCTAGGTTCAATTTACTGCATATCGGTGCATAATTTTATTTCATCCAGCTAAATATCCGTCCAAACAAACTTTCTTGCGGAAGGTTAATGGGCGCTGCCCTCACCAAGATAACCGATGTATTGTCATGCCCACCGTTATCGTTTGCCCTTCGAATGAGTGCATCGCTGTAGTCCTCCAGTTCGTTATTGGGTTGACTTAAAATGTCAACGATTTCTGTCGTGGATAGCATGTCCGTCAATCCATCGGAACAAAGTAGGTAGAGATCATCTAATTGCGTCTCAAATGCATGCACTTCAACATCAACAAAAGTGTCGATACCAACTGCACGGGTAATGAGGTTCCGGTGTGGGGCAAATCGCGCACTTTCTTGGTCGATTAGTCCAGCATCTATTTGTTCTTGTAACAGTGAATGGTCGTGAGTCAGTAAGATCAACTCCTGTTGCCGTAGTCGATATAAGCGGGAGTCACCGACATGAGCCACAACTATTTGGTCTTTATGGAACAATGTTGCGACTACTGTTGTTCCCATTCCGTTGTATTCTGCTGTGTTAAGTGCTGCTGTCAAAATACGAAGATTGGCATTCTCAATTGCTTCGACGAGCATTTGCTTCATTAAACTTGTTGAATCTTTACAGGTTTCTGGGTCGAAGACCGCTAATTTTTTTTCTAATGTGTCTTCAATTGTTGTGATGGCCATTGTGCTTGCCACTTCCCCTGCGTTGTAACCACCCATACCATCGGCCAGAATCATCAGCCCAAAGTTTAGGTTGACTGCAATAGAGTCTTCGTTATGCGGACGCATCAACCCAACATCAGACTTTGCGGCAAATTGAAGTGGGAAGTGGTGATTCATAATGCACTTCGAATGAATGGAATGATCCTAGAAGCGTTAGTTGGACAGGTATGAGTGTGCATTTTCGTTTCTCTGTCTAGGGTACAGCAAGACTTTTGGATCGAATGCGACCCGAAAAACCCCTGCTGTACTCTGTAGCGATCTCACCCAATGGGTGGAGCTGATTGAGTGTAAGAAAATCTGTGTTCATGCGGCTTCCCAGGTAAAAGTGAGCGGTCAACTACCGTTTCCAGGATTATTGCTTAGTTTTTTGCATTATGCCGCAAGTGGAATCTACAGAGTGCAGATTCATTTTTAAAACGACATTGCCGTGCAATGTTGATGTTGCCTATGCGTGTTGTTTTTTATTTTGAAATGATGATTGAGCAAATGGTTGTGAAAAATCGCTTGTCAATTAAAAATGGGTTATTGATTTTGTCTGGCTAAATATTTTCCAATGATGACAACGCCCACAGCACAAATACTGCTTGGAATACTCAGTGATACGCCAAGCATCGCGATCGGTAAGTTCGGGTGAGTGAAGTGTGGTGCAAACAACGCGACTAAACCTGTGTCAGTGAATATCATGCCTCCAGCTAAATAGCCTAAAAGCCCGGAGCCAAGGGTAATGATGACGGGGAAGCGCTCCATTAGCTTGAGAACGATCGTGCTTCCCCAAACAATGATGGGGATACTGAAAGTGATGCCAAAAATAATCAAGGCCAACTGATGATCGACATCCGCCTGTTCAGTAGCGCTAGCCACAGCAATCACGTTATCTATACTCATCACCAAATCGGCCACAACAATCGTTTTGATTGCTGTAAAGAGGCGATCACTGGCCTGAATAGTACTGTGGTCGTCATCGGTTTCGGCAAGAAGTTTGATGCCAATCCAGAGAAGTAGCAGCCCACCAAGACATTTAAGAAATGGTACTTGTAGCAGGGTGACTGCAAAGGCAATTAAGGTAATGCGTATCACGATTGCGCCTACTGTTCCCCATACAATTCCCTTAAAACGTAAGTGCGGTGGAAGGTTGCGGCAAGCAAGCGCAATCACAATTGCGTTATCGCCACCCAGTAGGATATCAATAAGAATAATCTGTCCAAGAACAATCCAATTGATTGCAATAAGCGAATCCATGCGACTTGTAATGAGTTATAAAAATAAGACGGGGAGCATAGCCCCCCGTTGGTTCCTACTTGACGTCGCTATGATCTTACAAAGCAGCTTTTAAGAGTCTTGCCATTTCAGAAGGATTTTTTGTGGTTTTGATCCCACACGCTTCCATGATATCAAGTTTGGCTTGCGCAGTATCAGCGCCACCAGAGATCAAAGCACCAGCATGTCCCATGCGCTTACCTGGAGGTGCTGTGACGCCAGCAATAAAGCCGATGACTGGCTTTTTCATGTTGTCCTTTACCCAGTGCGCTGCGTTCGCTTCGTCAGGGCCGCCGATTTCACCGATCATGATCACTGCATCAGTATCTGGATCATCATTGAATGCTTTCATGATGTCGATATGTTTCAATCCATTAATAGGATCGCCGCCGATACCAACAGCAGAAGATTGACCTAAACCAAGAGCGGTCAATTGACCAACGGCTTCATACGTCAATGTGCCAGAACGGGAAACGACGCCAATACGTCCTTTTTTGTGGATATGTCCTGGCATGATACCGATTTTAATTTCATCTGGTGTAATTAATCCCGGGCAGTTAGGACCGAGCAATTTGGTCTTGCTACCAGCCTTGGCCATGCGATCTTTTAATGCCAACATATCCCGAACTGGAATGCCTTCTGTGATGCAAATCGCCAGATCCAGATCAGCTTCGACTGCTTCCCAGATTGCAGCAGCTGCACCCGCAGGCGGAACATAGATGACTGACACAGTTGCGCCAGTCGCTTTCTTTGCCTCTGAAACATTAGCGAAAATTGGGATGCCTTCAAAATCTTCACCCGCTTTTTTCGGATTGACGCCTGCGACGAAGCAATTTTTGCCATTTGCGTAGTCGCGGCACATGCGCGTATGGAATTGGCCAGTTTTACCGGTAATACCTTGCGTAATAACTTTAGTATCTTTATTGATCAGGATGCTCATGTGTTTCCTTTTGTTGACTGTCCATTCGTCCTGCTGGGCAGGAGAGAGGCGTCTTCGATTATTTTCCGTTGGCTGCAGCAACAACTTTCTGCGCAGCTTCTTCCATTGTGTCTGCAGAGATAATGGGCAAACCGGACTCAGCAAGCATTTTCTTACCGATGTCTTCGTTTGTGCCCTTCATGCGTACTACAAGCGGGACTTGCAAAGACACTGCTTTGGACGCGGTGATAACGCCCTCAGCAATCACGTCACAACGCATAATCCCACCGAAAATGTTGACTAAGATTGCTTTCAAACCTGGATTCTTCAACATAATCTTGAAGGCTTCAGTCACCTTTTCTGCAGTTGCACCACCACCTACGTCTAGGAAGTTTGCAGGTTCGCCGCCAAACAATTTGATGGTATCCATTGTGGCCATCGCCAAACCAGCACCGTTGACCAAGCAACCGATATTGCCATCCAGTGATATGTAAGCGAGGTCGAATTTAGATGCCTCAACTTCTGCTGGATCTTCTTCATCCAAATCGCGATAGGCGACAATCTCTGGTTGGCGGAATAAGGCGTTGGAATCAAAATTGAATTTCGCGTCAAGAGCGATTACTTTGCCCGATCCAGTGAGAATCAATGGGTTGATTTCAGCCAGTGATGCATCTGTTTCCCAATACGCTTTGTATAAGCCTTGCAATTGTGTACGTGCATCTGCGATTGATTCGGCAGGAACACCAATTTTGGAACTGATAGAATCAGCCTCAGCATCGGTCAGACCTATTGCTGGATCAATCGCAATTTGATGAATCAATTCTGGATGTTTTTCTGCGACTTCTTCAATATCCATACCGCCTTCGCTTGATGCCATCAAAACGACGCGCTGGGTGACACGATCTGTCACCATGCTGACATACAATTCTTTCTTAATATCGGCACCTTCCTCAATTAAAAGGCGACGCACTTTTTGACCTTCTGGGCCAGTTTGGTGTGTGACGAGTTGCATGCCCAGGATGCTAGTGGCGTATTCCTTCACTTGTTCAAGTGACTTTGCGACTTTAACGCCACCGCCTTTGCCGCGGCCACCAGCATGGATTTGTGCTTTGACGACCCAAACCGAGCCACCAAGTGTCTCAGCTGCTTTTACAGCCTCATCTACTGTGAGACATGCAATACCACGCGGAACCGTCACTCCGAATTTGCGGAGGACTTCTTTGCCCTGATACTCATGAATTTTCATGCAAACTTCCCTTCAGATACTCATTAAAAAAACTACTGGAATGACTCATTGGATTCGGATCCGGAACCCGGTTCGATTGCCCAACGAGGGTATTACTTCGCAACTTCATCACTGTCACAACGCATAGCATGGCAACGGTCTAAAAAAATGGTTATTCAGCGCGATCATCGTTGCTGGCATTAACTCTTGTTGGTAATACCTCACCAACAAATGCTTGAATTGCCGCAGTGGGAAAAATGCTAACCAATTCTGTTAGGTAGGTACATCCTCGAATGCCACCCAAAAGTTCCATCAAACCTCAACGAAAACCATTGAGTAAATTAAGACCTACGATCTGTTTAAAATCGAGGCCAATCGTATCGCAAAAGCTATGTAGGGCACACCATCTGAAATGGTTTCAACGTCCAAAATAGTAAAGTCAGTGTTATCTGTTAGACATAAACACATATCATGTTTAGGCGTACCCGTATGTCTGATGCCTGAGGCAAGTAAAGCGTCGTCTATTTGACGTCGCTAATACGTACTTCAATATCCCACAATCCGTGTTCGCGAACAAAAGCCTCGACTTGAATTGCGCGTCTGTGTTGCAAAGCATGACGGTAAACAGGGGATGATAAGGGCATAAAAACTGAGGCTTGATATGGGGCGCTTAATGCGTAAAACGCCCCGCAAGATCCGCCTTTAGAAGCAACGCGAAAACTGCTGAATGATTCCTTTGCCTTATTCAACTTTAAAAAATCAAGAAATTTTAGCACACGCCAGATTAAAGAAGCTTTTCCAATGCGACGAAAACCAATATTCATATACAGAGTATAAATTTGATGATGATACGGTTCATATCCTCGAATCATATCTTCTTAATCGTCATCGAAACCTTCGCTGTCTAATGCAATTGCTTTTTTTATGGCATGCAATGAGAAACCACGTTGCTGCAAGAACCGTATTTGTTTCGCCCGTTCTGATGTATCAGAAGGTGTTTGTCCAAATTTTTTTTCCCATACGCGTCGCGCACGAAGAATTTCATTTTCTGCTAGGTTTATTTTGATTTCGGTCAGGCGTTCACTTGTTATACCGTGACTTTGTAATTCGGAAAAAATGCGACTATTGCCAAAACGTGTAGCCCTACGGTGAACAAGGGATTCCGAAAAACGATTCTCTGACAAAAATTTTGCAGCCTCAAGCCAGTCAAGTAATGCGTCAATATCATCACTCTCTTGGGCGTAGCGTGACAATTTGCGGGCAAGCTCTTTTCGGCTATGCTCTCGCGCAGAAAGATATTTGAGGGCCCGCGCTTTCAGGCTGATTTGATGCTTTGCCATAATTAACTAAAAGCGCGGGATTTCCACACGTGATGGTCAACAAAAAATAAGGTTTACTGTTGTTCTAACTCTTTTTCCTTGTCCTTGTTATTTATTTTTTTTGCATTTGCAGTTGTATTTTTAGCGGCTTCTAATTCAGGTACGCCAAGTGAAGCGCGTACTTTATTTTCAATTTCACGCGCTAACTCAGGACGTTCTTTCAAATAAGTACGAGCATTATCTTTGCCTTGGCCGATACGCTCACCGTTGTAGCTGTACCAGGCACCGGATTTATCTACGATTTTAGCTTCTGAGCCAAGGTCGAGAATTTCACCTTCGCGAGATGTGCCTTCTCCATAGAGAATATCAAAATGAGCTTCTTTGAAAGGAGGAGCTACTTTATTTTTTACAACCTTTACTTTTGTCTCGTTGCCGATAACTTCGTCACCTGATTTGATAGATCCAGTACGTCGGATGTCCAAGCGCACTGATGCGTAGAACTTCAATGCATTGCCGCCAGTGGTCGTTTCGGGACTGCCGAACATGACACCAATTTTCATTCGGATCTGGTTAATGAAAATGACCAGAGTGTTAGTGCGATTAATTGTACCCGTAAGTTTACGCAGTGCCTGTGACATCAGACGGGCTTGAAGACCTGGAAGGGAGTCGCCCATGTCTCCTTCGATTTCAGCGCGGGGTGTTAATGCAGCAACCGAGTCGATGACGATGAGATCAACTCCACCAGATCGCACTAGAGCATCAGTAATCTCAAGTGCTTGCTCGCCCGTATCTGGTTGTGAGATCAGGAGCTCTTGCAAATTTACACCTAACTTTTGGGCGTAGATGACATCCAGTGCGTGTTCAGCATCAATGAAGGCGCATGTGCCGCCTAATTTTTGCATTTCGGCGATGGCCTGCAAGGTCAGCGTTGTTTTGCCAGAGGATTCAGGGCCATAAATTTCAACGACACGACCGCGTGGTAGACCACCTACACCAAGCGCAATATCTAATCCAAGCGATCCCGTCGAGACTACTTGTACTTCCTCAGCAACAGCACCATCGGCCATTCGCATCACTGAGCCTTTGCCGAATTGTTTTTCAATTTGTGCTAAGGCGGCAGCAAGTGCTTTGCTTTTGTCTGGGTTCGGTGCAGCAGATTTTTTATCGTCCATATAGGTTCTTTCAACATGAAAATGATGGGACAGCGATTTGACGCAAGGTTTTACTCATAGATGAACTAAACAATATTCCCAAAAATGGGATGTGCGACCTAATTTTACAAGTGTGTAGTGCATTTATCGGCATCTTCACATAAAAACACTCGTGCTGTTATGCAGGAGTACCAGTGTAGCCGGACGACAGTGCGCTTGCATTCTACGTTATGGGGTTCCTGGGATAATGTTTTGTAAATCCTCACTTAATTTAATTACTTTATACATTACGTGCTTTAGCAACCTTCTTTTAATGAGTGTACAAACTTTGTGCAGTTGATCGTAGTTTGCTAGTACGACGGTTTGCAAAATTGCGATGCACATTAAAAGTTTTTTCATTTTTTAATAATTTTTTCAACTGAGTTCATACTGTATAAAAAAACAGTGATTTGTGCAAGCCTTTAATGAATAGATTTTTTGAGCATGTTGTGAACTTGATGTTTCCATTACCGCTCGTTATGTCGATTTTCATTTAACTCTGAATTTTATTCAGCTAACTCTGAACTTTTTACCCCTATCTTAGCTAGGCACGCCTCATGTATTCAAACGAGTAATCGTCGTAAGGAATAATTTCGATGCAGCCAATGACTCTGCAAGCACATCGAGAACGAATTGCGATCGCTCAAATGAGGCTTTTCCTTACGCTCATTTCGAACATTCAATACTAGGGTGTGTTGACATATTTATTTACCACAACCGCTGTTAACTTTTATTGAAATGTGTTTGCATCCTTGTATTTGGGCAGAACAAGGATGATAAGAATGATGTTGCGTGATGATCAGTGGGTAAAAATTGAAGCACTTCTTCTCGGAAGGAAAGGTAGCCGTGG
>Ga0102914_1000075_pt1 | contig 12934 bp, 25 predicted proteins | sample Colrivmeta1561A3_FD_78198 | JGI IMG/M metagenome (GOLD analysis project Ga0102914, IMG submission 78198) | Estuarine microbial communities from the Columbia River estuary - metaG 1561A-3 | ecosystem: Environmental > Aquatic > Marine > Intertidal zone > Estuary | place: USA: Columbia River...
CCCCAAAACCCCAAAACCCCAAAAATTAGCGTCGATAATAATTTTAGTGAAATAAACTTATAAATTTTTTGCTCAAAACTTAAGGGCCAAGAAGCAAGCGACACCAGCAATGATCCACTTGTTTTAAGCCTCAACAGTTGGCAACTCCATCATGATGACGTAGTTGGTTGAGTGACCTGTTGTTGACAGAGTGCCGGTTCTGCTCAGAACCTTGTAGACTGGGCAGTTGTAGATGCCGGTCTCGGGCTTGACTCTGTTGAGCACTGGATGCAAGTGCATCAATGGCAACTCGACGAACAATTTCTTAGGATCGCTCTCGCCGAGTCTGTGAGTCTCGTAGTCCCATTTGCAGCCTTCGAGATAAATTCCGTAAACAAGGCAACCACTCTATGGCTTCTCCTTGATGTCTGACCATTTGGTGGTATCTTAGAAAAGGAATTCAAAGCTCAACTTGTCAATAGCAATCTTCTGTTGTCTCGCGTAGTTCTGCATAGTGCCGGTGAGGAAAGCCTGAGGGAAGAAGAATCCACTGACCCAGAACACAATTGGTGTACCTTTTTCGTACCACTCATTCAAGAATGAGATACGGGCGTTGCAGTCTACGATCCATGAAGCCAGTGGTTTCATTGAGAGGAATCCGCACGAAGACCAATTTTTAGGGACTATGTTGTCGAAAATAGACGTGGCCATGGCGTCAAGCATTTCATCCATGACGACTTCTCCGAGCAGGGCGCGCTGCACTTGGATCAGACTGACTTTCATCTCTGCAAGCATGGCGTTGTAACGAACACACTCTTGGAAGAGCACAGTATTCATGGATTCCTCGTAGCTGGTTGGGAACCTCTTCTGTACAAACTCAAGGTCAAACACTTCAGGAGTCTTAGATGCAAGGAAAGCCGCTTGCTCGCCGATGATCTGCTCTCTGGTCTTGCCCTTTCCTTTTGCGGTACGGGGCTGCATAGAAATCATCGACTCAAGAATTTCAAACGTCCTGATCTGATTTGTGGTGATCTCAGCATTGTTATGAAGACCAAAAGCCTCAGGCTAGGGGTTCAAAGGAAGATTCTTGATGTAATCGATGTAATCTTCTTTGTCTCCAGTTGGAATACTCTTATAGAAGCCTGAAGGTGAGAATTAGTAGTTGTCAATCATGATGTCAGGAGTGATGTACTGTTGGAGAATGGTCTTAATCAGGCGCACATCTTTATCATCAGTCACACGACCACCGTAGTTGATTTCGGCGCCGATGTAGTTCAGTACTTGGTATGGCACTTCGTCGAAGTCCTCAATGAAGATCTTAAGCTGACGACGGGACACCATCAAATCTTCGTTTGTGAAGGCGTAGGGAATGTTCCAGCCGATGGGTCCGAATTTACGTCTGTCTTGAACGATAGCGTGGAAGAAGCAGAACCCGAAGAGAAGCTTCTTGTAAGGCTAGGGCTTGGTGCATCCTCCGAAAGAATTGTCATCGAGCGCTTCGTAGGTTCCAAGTACGTTTTGCTTTAGACCGGATGGGGGTTCGAGAGTCATCTTTACAGAATTTTAGAGAACCGACACTGGGAAAGCGGCAGATGGCATACTGGTGAGCCAAAGGCGGAAGTCTCTGTGCTTTGTATCATCGATGGATTCAACGATTTGCTCCAATTTTGGCATCCAGGACACGGCCAAATGGCAGTTCATCAGTAGTACCCAACCACCGCGAGTCAAGTTGTCATTAATCATAACTGCAGCCTTGGGACCTTGTCCACGACCGAGCGAAATCTGATCAATCTTTTTCTGCATGTTCATTTCCTCAGCAAATCTCATGAAATCAGCTACCGGGTCAGAACCAGTGCTGAGCACAAAAATGAGAGGGGTTGAGATGCTCGAGTCTTTGAACGACTTGGCAAGGTTGAACACTGGCGGCTCAACGAATTACTTGCCCAGATTTTCAATAATGTAGTTTTGAATCGCCAGAGTGATCTTGTCGGGTCTAAGAGATTTCAAAACAATCATCTTTTGGAAGGAATTCAATTTTTTGTTCCACTCCCCAGGTAAGGGTTGATTCTCTGGGGTTTCTGAGTCGTAAATTTTTTCGAATTCAAGGTGATTCTACAAAAAGAATTCTTCTAGACCGGCAAACGCAGGCAAAATTTGGTTCATCTTGTAGATCTGTTTGTAGGTCTCTGCGAAGTCGAGATCTCCCAGCCATTTCGTTGGGTTTGGTGGAATCGGAATATCGCCTGAGGGTCCTGCTAGGAAGAATCGCATTTCATCCTGGTCCATCTTGCCATCACCACCGAGGATGTTGACTGTTAGTTTAAATGAGAACAGAAGTTTATCCTTTTCGAACAGGGATCTGCACACGTTCTCGTACAGATTTAGTGTGAAGTGGTTGTTTAGATTCAAGATTCTTTGATCTGAATTGTCCGGAGCCTTGGGGCTGTCGTTGACACTGCTGCCGAATAGGTTACTGAACCACTGCAGGGAGTACTGATACATAGAGTTGATAACAGCGAGGTCTACAATTGAGAAGAATAGGATTGAGGCACGGTAAGCTACAACACGGAAAGTCTCACGGGTTTTGTCGATGATGTACTCAGTAGCTTTTGACTCCTCCATGCGGATGGCGATAGCGTCGTTGGTGATCTTAGCTTCAGCAAGCACATTAATAAGCTCATCGTCTTCGAGAATCTTTCCGATATCAGCGTGCTTGTTAAGACCAAAAAGGATACGGTTTTCGATGTCACGTGATGATTTGGCGGCTTAGGCGTTTTGCTGTACAATCATATCTTTCTTCTTTTAAAGATCCGGCATCTCCTGAGAAATGAACTGATTCAACATTTGCTCCTCGAGACCGAAGGGCGTAATAGCGAAGTTGAGCACTGTGACTTTGACTTAAGTCTCAGGTGTGTAGTGAGGATTAGGGATTGTTGTAGTCATAAAGAACTTGAAATCGGGGTTCCAAGGGATAGACTTATCACCGAGTCTTAAGCTGCCTGACTTATCAACTTGCTTCAACAGGATTGGCTCTAGGGCGGGGTCGAGATCCTCTCCAACGTTTTCAATCAGGAACCATTTACCATATTGAATTGCGAGTTCGAGCATCCTGAGCAGTTGGGGGTCAGACATTTTGAGATTCTCAAGGCCAGCAGGTGCTTCTTCGACATCCTTAGACAAATTCTTGATGAACTTGTTGGCTTGTGACTAAGGGTCAATCATAAGAGGCCATCTTCTCGACTTGAACATAATGATAGCATTTTCAATTGAGAGCTAATCGTTGGGCAAGCTGTTAGCAGTCCATGTCTTAGTTTGAACGGGGTCCTCTAAGATTTCCTTCATTGTGATCTTGGCCGCAACCTTCACACCAAGGCTAGAAATTTTTTAATTCCACTCTTCTTCGAGTTGAGCGCGGAACTACGCAGTGAACGCACCAGAGTAAGCGACCATACCGGCAGCAATAAGGCAGTTGCCCACCAGGTAATCGAACTCAGAACCAAGTCTGGCAACAGTGTCGGTCCAACGCTGCTTTTCACCCGCGAGACCACCGATAATTTTGCCTGCACGCTCAAGTTTTTTGTTGCAGTCATCAATCTTTTGCACCAATGCTGCCTCTTCAGCTAATTTCTGCTGGTAGGTAGCTTCGAGTCTTGCCATCATTTCTTCAACCTCTCTGAGCTTAGCCATTTTCTCAGCAAGTCTTGCTCTGACTTCCTTGAGCATAATGTTCATCTCAGCGACTTTAGCTCTCTTAGGGTTGACAATCTTAAGAAGCTCATAATATTTCATCATAGCCATCGCCCACTTGCAAATACCAAGCAGCGCTTCAGACGCTTTCTTGATATCGTCTGGTTTAAAATCTGGAGATCCAATAATAGCATTGACATTCTTGACGACTCTATCTGGGATGTTTTCCTTATCGTAGGTCATCATCTTCTTTAGGAACTCAGTAGGGTTGCTGAGCAGGTTGACTCTGGCGCATTCGAAATAACCATTCAAGTCGTTTGGTGACTTGTTGAGGTGCTTCTTTTCGGGCTTAAGTTGGAACATGTGGCAGGCCACTTCCATGCAGACGACCACATTAGGGGTTGGGACCTTCACACCAGCAACTGAGTAAAGATCGTCCTTTTTTAGCTCGCTGAGAACACGCGTAGCTTCAGCAAGCATAGGCACAGCTTTGCCTAGCTCAAACTCTGCGTCTTCTTTGAGCGCTGCTGCTTCCTGTTCCTGTGCTTTAGCTTCAGCCTCATCTTTGGCCACAATTGCCTATTCAACAGCAGCATCAGCTTTTTCTTTGGCGAGCACTATCATAGTTTCGGCTAGTGCGGCTTTGGTGACTGCAAGTACGGGGGCCATGTCACTGATTTGCTTTTCCAGTTTCTCGATTTCGATTCCTGCCTTACCAAGCACGTCGAGACCCTTTACCAGTCTTTCTTTAGATTGGCCGACGAAGATTCTCTTAGCTTTCAGAATCTGCATGTACATGGCAAGTTGCTCGAGGAAGGATGTTGGGGTCACGTAGTTTTTACGATTGAGTTGATCAGCGAATTCGGTTGACTTTTTAGAGACTGACATGTGGATTGATTTGAAAACTTCGACACAGTTATCGAGGTCTTTACCGAGGTCAAGATCAGAAGCCATCACTTAGCCACGGCCGACACCGAGTAGCGCCTCTTCAGGCCACTCTGAGAACCAATCAATAGTAGAGCAAGTAACAAGCGATGGGAACTGTCGGATGCGAGATCTGAACACCTCTCCAAGAGGGGACATTGCAATGATCATGTGAATGTTTTTTCTGAGACGACCAAGATACTGCTGGAACATATTCATCTTTGTGACTTGGATGTTCTTCTCCATGCAGGCAGCTTTACCAACTTTGTTGATGGCTTCGAAGTCTTCAGCTTTGTACAGGTTTGGCACATCACCTCCGTTTAGGATGTTGTTGATGTCTTCGAGTTAAAGTTCGCTCACAATCTGTGTGTCAACAAATAAGAAACTCGTTTGCTTGCCCTCAGCACCTGCCTACATTAGTGCTTTCTTTACGTCTTCGCGCCAGTTCATCATGCCGTAACCTTTGATGACCTCGATCTGGTACATCTTGTAGTTAGCGCAGTACGTGGCCAGCCTGGACAGAGATTATCGTCCACTGCCACCTACTCCCAGGAGGAAGGCATTGCCAAGAGGCTGTCTGATAACTCTATGGATACGAGACACGTGGTCGCAAGCATCCAAGAACATAACAAGAGCCATTTGCTTCTTGACTGCACCGTTATACTCTTCAAGGAACAATTCAACCTGAGTCTAGAACTTCTTTAAGTCCTCGATTTGCCTGTAAATACGGACTTCAACGTCGATACCTTCCATGAAGTCGGTAAAGAGAAGTCTCTCCGCGTTGAAAATAAGTTCCTTCTTTACGCCGAAGTGTTAGATGGATTTTTCTAACATAAGGGTCTGAAGGAAGTTCCTGTCACCTTCGTTGATCATACGGTCACCAAAAACACGTGTGTTCTCGTGAATCCAGATACGAAGCAGCTCAACGGGCAGCACACACAATTTTGAGTTGGCTGAAACGACACCTTAGAAGATCTTGCTGATATCACGCAAGTTGAAGGTGTAATGGGATTTGTTGGGGGTCGGCTTCAGGGGGCCATTCAGGATCTAGTCATAGACCTCAAGTTAGGCTGCCAGCAACTTGTCGATGCTTCCCAAGACGTCTTTTGAGAATGTTGCAAAGAAAGCATTTGCAATAGTTGTGAAGATCGTAGTTATAGCGTCGAAGGACATCTCGGTATAAGCGATTATGTTGTAATGGCGCTGTAGACGTTGTGTCACATTTGCACGACCACCGCCAGGTGGGCCCATAGCAGAAACAAAGATAATGTCTGTAATTGTCCAGAAAGGCTTCTCTTTGGACTTGCGCTCGTACCAGCCTTTGTAGTCCATCCACTGACGGATGAGCTCAATTGGGGGCTGGGCACCGTATTCTTCCTTCTTGGGCATATTTAGATCGTCAACGAAGACGATGAACTTCTTGCCTAAAGGAGGGCCGTAGATACCTTTACGTCTTTTTTCCATCTTATCATCAAGATAGTCTTGGGTCTAGTTGGCTGATGTTTAGGCTGAGAAGCACATAACCAAGGTCTGGAAAACATCAGACATTCCGTAGGTCACAAGTTCCTGAACGTAGACAGACTTGCCGGTACCAGTGGGGCCAGGCATAAGGATATGCTTATCGTTCTAGATGAGAATCTTCATCAAGTACTTCATACGGATGCTGTCCTGAGTTGGAACGACAATTTCAGCGTAGGAAGTCTTTGTGTCGATGGAGAACTCGGGAATGGTCTCGAACCACCCTTGCCAGGCGTTGGTTTCAACGTTGAGGAACCAGTCATACACTTTCTTTTCTGCAGGGAAGTCTTTGATGCCGTGTTTCTCCATTCTTTCGCGCATCCACTTGTCAAAGCGTTCACGACCAACGTGACCTGAGGTGGCTCCAATAGACCATATGAAGCAGAAGCAGAAAATCTGCTTAATCTAGCCTGCTAGAGCATCGATGGCTTCTTAGGGGATTTTTTTTAGGCCATCTTCGTCTTCAATATACTTGTTTAAGTGGCAGTCAAGTAGTCTCAAGCAGGACTGGACGATATTATTGTCAACTGTCCTAATCATTTCTGGCATATTGCGGCGTACGAAATAGCAGCCGTCATCAATCATGTCGGCAAACAGGTCTGTGAGAGTTTTAACGATGGATTTGCTTCCTCCGACTTTGGCGGGTAACTTTAGCATCCAGCTCGTTAAGAGGGGTTGCAATCCAAGAGACTGGGGTTCCATGTAAACCATACCGCAGCGGGACACAGTAGCTGGTGAGGCGACTGCAAGATCCTCGACTTCAAACATCATAGTCATTCTTGGAGTCAGCTGAATGATCTGGCCGGAGTTAAGACACAGTTTTTTATTGTCATCAAGCACGGTATTCATGTTTTCGATCCAAAGAGCATCGACAGGCCCATCGAAGTAAATCCAATGTTTGTCGGGGGACTCATCTTTACTTGAGTCATTGACTAGCTTGGCCAGACAACCGTCCTGCCATTCTGTGGTCTGTGGATCACTGTAGCCGTACAGTTAGTCCATAGTGATTGATTTAGGGTTCAAGATCCAGGTGTGAACTTTTTCAAAAAGTTCTTCTTCTTTGAGGGAGGTGCAAGCAGCCTGGAGCACTTTGTAGTTAGAGGTCTTGCCTCCACCTGTTGGGCCGACGAGCATGAGACCGTGGCGCACCAGAATAGTGTCGTAGAGCTGTATGATTTTAAGATTGAAGTTTTCAGTGTTTTGAATCACTTTTTCAGCGCAGACCTTATCAATAGCCTTGAACAGGTTACCGTACTCTTGATATGGTTTTTCAACTCCTGGGAAAAGATCGGAAATGATGTTCTCAAAAAGGGGAAGATCATCTCTTAAGAATTTTGGTACGTTGACATCACGTAGCGCACGCAATAGGAGCTGGGATTCATCCATGTCGGGGTATTGCGTCTTCAATAGACCAGCTGCGTTAATGACAGAGGTGACTGCACGCATTCCGTAGTCGTAATGGCACTGAGACGATAGTTACTCAGAGGCAAGTGTGAAGGTCGTGACCATCTTTTTTGCAAGCACACGACCCATGATGAAACCGAAAGAATAGAGTCTGATTTCACCAATAAGAGCGTAATCTGGCACCATCATAGCCACAGGTCTAAACAAGGCCTTCAGATTATCGGGCAGCTCAGTACGACCTGCATAACCGGGGTTCATAGTGATGAAAACACAGAAAGTTGGCTTCATTTTGATGGTGGAGCCTTCGAAAGTAATTTCAGATTCCAGCTTAGCTTTGGAGCCGAAAAGTTGTAGCAGGAACTAGGCGATAACAGACAATACTTCAATGTTAATTCTGTTGAACTCATCGAAGCAACACCAGGCGCCAGACGCGCACAGGCCCTTGAAGAATTTGGCTACCATCAAGTGGTCCATACCATCAGAGCAATTGAACACGACGCACTACTTTGCGAGGGCTTTGGCAAGATCTTTGGTTGACTCAGTTTTACCAGTACCGGCGGGACCAGCAGGCGCACCACCGAGATTGAGTTGGAGCGCTCCCATGAGAGTCATATAGCACTTATCGGTAAGTGGGGTGATAACCAGTCTATTTGAGTTGCCAAGGTATTCGTAACCGTAGGGGAAGGTTGTAGACACGCACTTGCACCACATTTAATCTTCGCCTTTGTCATCGTTGTACCAATAGTAACGTAGCTGCGATACCCATGCAAAGGCTGTGACTTAGTCAATTCTTTACTCTACGAGTGTTCCAATGACGTCCTTAGCGTGCACATCAATAACGATCAAGGCGTTGACTGAAACTCTTGCAAGTTTGCTGAGCTTCTTTCGCACAAGCATGACGGAGTTGTTAAGTTGATCTTGGAGGAACTTCCAGTAGGTAGTGATTCCGTCCAGACCTCCTTCTAGCAAAGCCTTTTCGACGTCGGCAGTCCAGTGGACCTGACCTGAGTTGAGCACGATCTGTCCGGGGTGGTAAACTATCCAGTCATTTCTTTCCCTCTCAAGGTAGTCAGTGATTCCGAAGTGGATGACATTTCTGACTGAAGCGATCATTTGGCGTTCGACATCACCCATCCAGAATTCAACGTTTCTGTCTTTGGGGTCAATCTTTTTAACAAATTCGATCTTTTCGCCTTCACCAGAAATCATGGCTGTCATGCAGTCATCATCTTAAAAGGTAAGATCAGAAATAGCTTCGAAGACCTTTCTGAGATGGGAACGCACCATTCTGACTTCCTTGGTTTATGACAAAATTTCAAGAAGTTCATCGTTGGACAGGAAGTAAAAACGGGCGAAGCCGCCACGTTTCTTTTCTAGATAGTCCGTCAGACCCTTTTAAACCATGTCGAGATTTTTGTTTGACTCCTGGAATGATTCTTTAAGGTTCTCAGCAGAACAGTTTTCTAGAATAGCGGGGCTGTCTTTACACTTCTGGAGAGTGAAGCGCCATTTACTGTCGACAGCTTTGAAACGCTTGGTTTCACCAGGCAACTGCTTCATGATGTCGGGGGAGTCGAAGATAGGCTAGAGATACATCCATTAGCCTTGGCATTTTAGCCATTCTTCAAGAGTCTCCTGAACTGTCATAAGTTTCTTTACCCAGTTCTCAATTTCATCAACGAAGGGTCCTTTGAAAGGGGAGAACTGCATTGCTTGGCCAGTGACGATGTGTTCATCAAGCAAGTTAGCAGCGTCTTCGAAGCCAGCAATAAAGTTGGTGGTGGTGTTCTTGAACTGTGGGGTCAGGAAGTTTTGTCCAACCCAGTCTGCCTTCATTTTCTTGAGGGATTTCTCGATGAAATACTCTTTGTTAGCCTTTTCTCCAATGTCTTCGCATTTTTGTACGTGTGCAACCATACCTAAGTTTACCAACTTCTATAAGGTGAAGTCCTCATCGGGCTTACAATCAACACCCGTTTCTTTTTAGAGGGCATCCCAATGGCGGTCGTACATGCCCTGCTTTCTTAGGGCAACCGCTAGAGGCACGATTGGCTTGAATTTGTCAATTTAGGCTTTCATCTTTTCAGCGATACTGAAGATGTTCTTAAGATCATTCTTGTCTCTAAAGAATCTGAAGGCCTGACTCGCAATCTTGTTGCAGTTCTCAAATGTTGTGTCAAGATCATCGGGATCTAACTTGCTCCAGTTGCCATTTAACCAAGATTGGCTTTTAGTGTTCCAGGTCCTGTTGGTCTTCCAGAGATTAGCGAAGGGCTGGAACTCCTTCATCATGGTGGCAACACAGCTGTAGTCACGCTGCTCCTTGCCAACTAGGAACTCACGTTGGTTGTACATGCGTGCGGTTTCTTAGCATTCTTAAAGCTTTATCTCGATTTCGTCAACCATCTTTGCGATGTCCATGTATTTCTCTGCGTTGTCATTGACGTAGAATCCGCCGACGGTCAGCTGGATGTTTTCCAAGGTCTCATTGAACTCTTCCTGCTCAAGCTCCATTTGCTTGGTCATCTGTTCTCTCATTTTTTCAAGACCCTGCATAGTTTACTCCATTATTTTGGCTGTCTTTTGAGGCTGGCCATAAAGCTCCCATTTGTTCTGCTGGGCTATGCCGGGCAGTTCAAAGCCAAACTCATCTAAGAGATTGTACATCTACATGCACTCATCGATTTCTTTCTTCATCTTCTCGATTTGGATGCCAACGTCAGCAATATACTTCTTTGTGTCTGTCATTTCATCAATGGTCTTTGGTGGCTTCTGGATTTTTTCGGAGATTTCTCCAAACCTGGCAGTAAGTGAGTAATTATTGTCTCTTGCCTTCTGGGCGATTAACTTAATCTCTTTGTCGACGATATCCCTGTACTTAGCAGCGTACATGTTGCGGATGTCTTTGCAGTTAATCTGGAACATTCCGACAATGACTGACTCTGGGATCCGGTCCATCAGCTCGAGCTCCTTCTTGCGCATCTTCAGAATGTCCTGCTTCAGTTCTTCGGGGCTGATTCCTTTCTCTGCATCGTCCAAACTCTTAACGTACTTTTCGGAGTTCAGATCGTTTTCGGCTTTGAAAGCCTCAAAAGTTTTAACGTAAATGTCTAAGGGCTGTACGGCACGCTCCAAATTGACGATCAGCTTTTCAAAGGCGTCCCAGAGCCAGAGGTTCTCATCAATTAACGCTTTCTTCTCCTCTTTTTTTGGAATCTTGGGTTTTTCCTGGGGGATGATTGGGGCCTTGATTGTTTTCTTCGCGTGCGTCTTGAACAGATGCTGCAAGAGTCTTGGCTCAAGTTGGGGAATCTCTTGGAGGCACTTGATACCTTCCTCAAAAACTTCACGGACTGATTGTACGACCTACGCGGGGTTTGTGCTGTAGTTGGGAATCAAGTTTCCTGGCTTCAAAATCAAGTCCAGAACGTACAAGGGCTAGGGGTCCTTTTTCTTTTTGAATTCTGAATTAAGCCAATTCTTCGTCTCCTTTACACCTTCAAGATCGGTGTCTTTGATGAATGGGCCGCATTCCTCAATTTATTCAACGTTGGCTTTGGGAGCAAAAGAGTTTTTGACCGTTGCCGTGTTGATGATCTTGGTTTCCAGCGGGATATAATCCAAGATGAATTCTACAAACTCGTTGACTGAGTCTTTGCAAAGGTTTAGCACAGTGTCTTGCATCATAAAATTGACCAGAGTCAGGAATTTTTTTAGTTTACCGAACTCGTAGGTTTCCTTTTTCTTTTCTTGGAGGTAGAACCATCCTTTTCCGACGGACTCAAAGCTGGTTTTGATGATGCGTTGGAGTTTTTCGACCCAGCCTTGCTCGCGGGTGGCATACTTAAGGGTTCCGATAGAGGCCATTTGGTTTTGTTTGAATTCCTCAACTCTCATAGTTTTGCCGTTGAGCTTCACGTTGAAAACTCGGCTGTCACGGTTGATCAAGTTGCATTCCTCTCGGATCTGCACCATGGCGCGGATGACCTCGTCCTTGATGAACAGGGAGTGGAAGCAGAAGTTTGAGAACTGATCGGGGAAGTCATGGTCTGGTATCTTGATTTAGCCGTAGTAGTCTACCTTCTTTGGGGGCGCGGGTTCAGGAAGGAGCAAGTTGGCGGGTACCATGTCTTTCCTCTGTTCATCGGACATCTTCATTGTTTTTTCCATGATGATTTGGTTCATGGTGCGCTGGAAGTCTTAAGTGACTTCCCACATCAGACTGTTGTAGTCAGGGGTCCTGTTTTTGAGGTAGCGGCAGGAAACGGCCATGGACTGGATGCGGTTTTGTTGTTCGGTATCCAGATCGGGTAGCTCAGCGATGGGCATCATGTCGATGAAGAAATTGTAGCGAATTTGGCTGTCAGCATAGATTCGCTCGTGGTGGGCTTGGGCGACACGCTTGGCGAAGATACGGGGGTCTTCACTGTTGAAGAGAAGGTTGATCCTGGTCAGTTCGGTGTACTCGCCCTTCTCCTGCGTGTCCCAATAGCCAGAGTAAACTTCGCGCGTGCTGTCGTAGCTTTGAATAACAACGGGGCACCAGTAGCCTGAGCCATCAGGGTTCTTGCGAAGACCCTTGCCAGGGATTGGGTGGAAATCTCCATCTTGATCGTAACCAAAAGAGATCCACTCCTCAGGGAGGCGGCAATCGTACTCTGTGTCATCAAAAGGCTCGAGCGGGAGCCAGTCAGCTGGTGAAGTGGAGGCGGTTTGGTAGTTGATACCCTGAAAGCGTTACAAATTAAAGCCAAATTTAAACGATGTTTGAATTTCAGAAAATTTCCCTTACAAGTTCGGCCAGCAATTCCTCAATCTCAAGAGAGGCGAAAAGCTTTCTCTGACGATCAATCACGACCTTTCGTGGTGGTTTGCCAGGGATGGGCTTGAAAGGCTCCATGACCTAAGTTAAACGGTTAAAAAGAGAAAATTTACTTTGGGGTCAACGTCAGCGACGCCCTCGCGCTTCTTGCTGTAGAAGCCGAAATTGACTTCGGGGTTGCGGAAGTATTCGCGGCCAATGATGGGAGGCTCTTTGGTTTGGTCAGCGGACAGCATCTTCGCTTAGATCTCTTGGAGTACCTCTTTCTTGGAGGGCATGCGAATGCCTAAAAATGTTACGGTTTTGTTAACTTACCAAGGGCACGCGGCATTTTTTGCTTTTCATTGACCAGGATCAGGTTTTAGTTGTCTGGGCCAAAAGTCGAGACGCTCTGAAAAGTTTAAGAGGCGATAGGCTTACGTTGAGGTTGGTGGTGTCCTCAGTAGTGAGAATTTCCGAGTAGATACCCCTCTGCTTGGGGATTTCCTTTCCGTTCTGCATATTATTTAAAATTATAAGTCAGTTTAAACGACACGCCACGCCAATCGAATAAATGATCAAATTTTCATAGGTATATTAAGGGGTTTTGGGGTTTTGGGG
>Ga0102914_1000076_pt1 | contig 12932 bp, 12 predicted proteins | sample Colrivmeta1561A3_FD_78198 | JGI IMG/M metagenome (GOLD analysis project Ga0102914, IMG submission 78198) | Estuarine microbial communities from the Columbia River estuary - metaG 1561A-3 | ecosystem: Environmental > Aquatic > Marine > Intertidal zone > Estuary | place: USA: Columbia River...
ATATTTTAATTTTTAATAAAAATTTCATTTAGATTAAATCAATCTTTCAGGGCGCATAATAGAGCTGCTCCTCTTAAAGTCCAATACTCTGGAGGCTGTTCTAAAGAAGGAATATCCTAAATTAAGAAAAAAAAAAAATTATTTTTTAGAGTTAAATTTATTGAATACCACTGACAGCACAAAGTTGGTAGATTAACCAGTAGTTGATAGAACACCGGCTCTCACTGCAGTTTTATAAACAGGACAGCTATAGTTATCTATTTTCGGTTAATATTAATCAGTTGGATTGAAGTGTATGACTGGCATAAACATATACATTAAACCCTTTTTTATTTTTTATTTTATGTTTTATAAAATTAAAAATAAAAATGGTTTATAAATTTACCAATCCTAAATCACTTATTGTTTTTTTTTTCCATTGAGCACCCTCTAAATATAATCCGTATATGTATACCCCATCGATAGGTTTAACTGTAGTATTTTCTTTATCAATTTCTAAAATTCTAAATGAAAATTAGAGCACATCAATCGCAATTCCAGTTTTACGTGCATGGGTCTATAACACTCCAGTTAAAAATCCTAATATTATTGGTTTTTTTTTTTTTATATATAAAAATTATATAATAAGAATTTGTAAGTTAAAAAATAAAATAAAATAAACCTTGAGGATAAAATAGGCCAGATATCCAAAAAGAGTTTGGGCCACCTGTGGTTAGCCATTCTTACATTGCCTTAACTCGGTCTTTCAGATCTCTAATCCAACTGGCAAGACCTTTTAAGCTTAGATAAGCCACTTTTTCCCATAGACGCGGTACTTAATTATTTATCAATGAAAAGTACATTGAATCCAATTCCTAGCTCATGACTACTATACCTTCAATAGCTCTAGCTAATTATATTAAGGTTGAGTTCATGGTAGAGAGTAAAATATTGAATCTATTGGTTTCTTATAATAAAACTGTAGATAGTGATGGGATAAGTCCTTTATCATTTACATGCCATAGCTCTTTGTTACCGTCTTGCTTAATCAATTAACCAGGAAGGTCATCTTAAATATTCTTGACTAAATCTAAGACTATTTAATCTGGAGTTTTGGTATTATTACCACCTGCTTCACGGGGTTAAATAGATAATATAGTGCTTATCATAGAATCACTCTCTTGCTATTAAAATGCAATGTTAGCATTTTCATGCATACCAAATACTTGAGGATCATCAGCCATTGGTAATTTATCTATATATTCCAAATATTTAGAAACTTCACTTATGACAGGTACAAAATATAAATTATTTTCAGAAAATCTATAATTATCTTCTAATATATCCTGAATGATGAATTTTTTTAATATAGTCATAAGGCATCTTCTATCCCAATCATCAGTTACTCTACCACCATAATTAATTTATCCAGTAACAAATAAAATAGCATCCCATGGTACAACCTCACCTTCATTCAAAAGCATCTTTACAACAGTTTTTGATGTATCCAAATCTGAATCATTAAATTCATATCTTATATTCCAGCCAAGTGGACCAAATTTCTTTCTTTCCTATATAATAGCATGAAAATAGCATAATCCAAAAGTTAATTTATGGAATATTTCTCTTTTTGTACATGTATCTAAATATTCATCATTTATATCTAAGAATGATCTCTTTAGATTGGCTTTTAAACCTCTAGGAGGTTCTGTGGTTAATTTTATACCATTTTGTAATATGGATATAGGAAAATAAGAAGCAGGCATTGAAGTTAAAAATAATCTATAATCAGTATGTATGGGTTCTTTTGCCTAATATGATAAGGCAGTTTATTCAACAATGACTTCTAAGGATGGCATCCATGTTCTAGCTAAATGACAATTTTATAATAATACCCATTTACCACTAACTTTTGCATCATCTATGAATGTTTATGCTATTCTACCCTGACCCTGACCTAAAGAAATAATTTATAATCTTGATTCAAATTCTCGATCGCGAGCATATTTTAATACCATTTATGTTGGATCAGCTCCTGAAGATAATACAAAAATAATAGGAGTTGCTGGATCTGAATCCTAATATAAAATCTCCATTGTAGTTTTAGGTGGTTCAAGATAATCTTGTCCCATATATTTAAATACATAATTGCTGATACCAAACATTATTTTTTCTGATCTGAATACTTTTAATATAATTAGTCTTTCAAATACACTTAATTTATTTTACCATTCATCTAATTGGGCTATGATGGGATCGCTACAATTTTTAAATTCCTTCCAGAATTAAATATTTTTTATGATATGGGATGATAGGCCTTTGAACTCATTAAAATTTTAATCTAAAAAGCAAGCTAAATCCCATGATGCTTCTAATATAAGAGTTTTATCTGGATTAGCTGGTTGCTTAGATTTATCCAAAACACCTGCCCCTCTTAAAAATACTGACCATATTGCATCACCAATTAATCCAGCCTTACGATTAATTTAAACTGACATTAAAAATGAAAATATTAATTTATGCTACTCAAATAATCCTCTACAAACATTCGCATATATAACATTAGTTATCATTTAAATTAAGTTATGTAATCTTTCATTTAATTTTTTTGATAATTAACTCAATTTCATAGCCTTATTAAATAATACCTATATGTATTATAAAGAATATTAATACATCGGATCTATTAAACTAAGATCCTTTATTACAAAATATAGAACCGATCCTCTTATACTTACACTACGATATTCATTACGAACCCTTTCAATTTCAGCCTCTAGAACTGTTGATTCTGCTATTCTTTAATTGATCTCTAAAGCTGTTTATTTAGCGTATTCTAATGATTCAATTAATTCGCTGTTATCGAGTATTTTTTCTGCTTCTGCCTCTGCTAATTATCTTAATATTGTTGATTCAGATTCCTTGATTGATTTTCTATAACGTGCTAGATTCATTACATTATCATCCTTTTATTTTTCAATTTCAGGTCTTTCCTATTTGACTACATCAGCAAGTAACTGATCCTCCAATCCTTCAAAAGTAACAGTAAAATTGATTACGGTGACTTTGATAAATATTTCTGGTAGATATTTTGGATTGGGTATTTTGGTTGTAAGGAATAATCTAAAATTACGATCATAATCAATATCCTAATCACCAAATTTTATTAAGACTCTACCATCTACTTCTTTTATTTATTTACCAAGGATTGTTTCTATTGATGGATCTAAGGTTTCTTCTACATCTTATATTAGAACCACATATCCATTTCCTAGGGCTAATTTCATATTCAATTGAAATGTGCTTTCACTAAATTTTAATACCTTAATTCCATTAGATTTATTAGATTATCTAATCCAATTATTAGCTTACATCTATGGATCGATCATCATCGGCCAACGATAGCCTTATGTTGCAAAAATAGAATTTTCCTATGATACCTAATCTGATGGTAGACCTGTGATCATCCAATCTCTTAGTTACATTGGATCACCCAAAGTTCTAATCACAGAAAAGTTATCTGATACCGGTAATTAAAAATCTTAGACACTCTTTAACCAACCAATAACAAGCTCTTACCTATATGGACCAGTAAATGGACCATTATATGATATAGCAGCAGCAGATAAAAATACATCCCCAACTAAATTTTCTATCTCTATACCCAATGTTGAAACAGTCTCTGCCCAACGCTTAGCCTCATCAGCTGTTAATGTAATTAATTTTTACGCACGATCAAGTCTAGCTTCTGTTAAATCCTTTTACCTCTCCAAATCCATTTTTTTTTATAACATCTCATCGGTTTCTTTTTTTAGACGAGCAACAGCCTATTTAACTAAATCTAATTCTGTTTCCTTCTCCTTTAATATTGCATTAGCCTTATCTAAAACAACTTATAATTCAGCAACCTTCTTTTTCTTTGGTTCAATTTTTTTACTAACACCTGAATAAATATTCATTGCTATACACCATGAACATAAATCAGCAGCCGCAGGAACTCGTCCCCTAATCCCCTCAGTATTAAATTCTTCTTTTTATAATATCTTTCTCAACTATACTAAACGCTATTCTGGTATTTAGTCTTTAGGATAAGTTAATAATTTATTAATAAACCCAGTCAAATCCTATAATTAACCCTTTGCAGTGTTCCAATCAGTCTTAGTTCCCAAAAGCGTACATACAGCCTCAAGCACCAATTATACTATCGGTGGTGGTTAAAGATATGATCTTATAGTATTTAATGCTGCCTTATCTATATTTTCTACTGCCTATTAAGCTTTCTCTATTTCAGGTTAAACTTTATCCAAATCAGCTTATGCATCATCTGCTATTATTTTAATATCCTAAGCCTTTTTATTTACCTCTTCTGCCTCTCTTTAAACAACCTATTCCTTTTCAGCAGCAAATCTTGAATCAGCTTCCACCTTTACAAGCGCAGCTGTTACTTTAATAGATTATGTTTCTAATTGAGGCTTTAGATCCGTTAGTGTTATCTATAATTCAGCTACCTATTTATTTGCCTACTCCAATTTGGTTAATCCATTAGATAATCGCTTTTAATTTAATTATAATTCCTCCCTCTTTTTTTTTAAACTACTCAGATAAAGTCCAATTAAATCTAAATAACTTTTCGGTGTTGTGTATACTTTTCGCTTCAGAGCATTCTCAAAACGAATCGCACATTATGTTGCTGTAATATGAATTTCTTTACACATTAAAGCCAGCTTCTCTATTACCTATTCCTATGTCAATTAGCTACTTGCAGGTATAGATGTTTCTTAATTTAAAATTTTACCAGCTACAGAGACTAATGCCTCAGGTGGCCATGCTGAAAACCAATCAAGTGTACAGCAATCTACTAAAGCAGGGAATTTTCTACATCTTACTCTTAGAGCATCACCTACAGGACTCATGCATAAAGTAATGTGTAATTTATCTCTAACAGATTCTACAAATGTTTTATATAATGTATCAGGATCCTCTGGTCTTTTTAATTTTGCATTGATGGGTCTGATACCATTTAGAATTTATTCTTTTTCATCAGGCTTCCATAAATTTGGAACTTCACCAGAATTAAGTACATTATTTATATCCTCCAAAAAGCTTTCATATACAATTTATGAATCAGTAAACAGAAAACATAGCGGAACCTAATCAATAGCACATGTTTTCATTAAAGATTTAATAAATTCACCAAAATCATCCCTGGAATAATTTTTTTTTATTTCTATTGATTTTGTAGATTGGCCCATCATATAAGCAGATAACCTAGTTAAAGATTATTTACCAGAACCTCCTACCCCAATTAACATGGCATTACCCCTAGGCTATCTCAATATACGTGATATACGTAGTATATGATCTATTGCATCATCAAAGAATACAAGTTTTGTCTTGCTATTAAAATCTAAATTATAATCATCCAACTTATCTTCAAGAACTTTTATTAATTTTACTGTCTCTTTTATTTCCTCATAATCTTTATTCTCAGAATCCAATCTTAGTAAATCACCAAATAAAATATTTTTACCACCAAAAACATCATCCATTCCCCAACGAGATTTAAATTGACGACCCAATAAATCTACTATCAATTCACGAAACCACTATCTATCCTCATCATTTATCAAACGATCATAAAATACCCTACTTACTTCATGTATCCAAAGTTTTGTAATTGTTTCAGTATCCCTAACTACACCAGGCTTAACCATCAATAATCCTTAAAATACTTTAGAAACATCCCTTAAATTGAATGTGTAATGAAATTTTGATGGAATGGGTAATTTTTCTGTTGATATTCGCACATACACCTCAATTGTAGATTATGTTATTATATCGGCACTTCTTTTAACAGCATCGGTGAAACCACCTGAGAGGAAACCCACTAAGATTGAATTGAAGATCTTAAAAAGTGTTGCCTCTGATGGCTTCGGTAATGAAATCATATTAAAATGCCTAGTGAATCTTTATGAGATAGGGTTACGACCACCACCTGGTGGTGCAGAGCAACATAAAAGTGTAGTATTTTCGATAAATTTTTAAAATCTCTCCTTACGATCATAAATAAAATGTTTATCTATCAACAAACGCAATAACTCAATTGGAGGCTATGAACCATACTCTTCTAAGGCTGGCATGTTAACATCATCTATAAATATGCAGCTCGAGCGTCCCGGTTTTGCACCAAGTAGGGCTTTTTTAATTTTTTCAAGTTTTCCTTCTATAGTTAATTGTGTAACATAACTAGTAGTTTATGCAGAGAATATTAAATATATTGGATCTATAGCTCTTTAATCTTAAATTGTTGTTAGAAGACCTGAAATAATTGAGCTTTTACCTGTACCACTTTAACCTGTCACATATACCAATTTATTCATAGAAAGTAACCATTCTATAATGAATGAATAACGAAGCGTATCTATAGTAGGTACAAGCATATTGAAGTATGGTACAGTAGGATCATAAGCAAATTCAATTTATTTATCATTCCAATGTTTAAATGATAGCTCAGATCCACTTATATCAAGATAATATGCATATACTGTATCAACATTTGGAAATATTATATTTTAAAATTTATCTCTAATATAATCATTCATTGTTTCATGATATGTTTCTTCAATGGAAGCTCCTAAACTCCATATTACACCAAAGGTGAAGCAATAAGTGATATATCTTTTTTTTAATTCTGGTGTAAGTGATTATTTAAATCCAAATTTTTCATTAATAAATGCCTCTAATAAATTACAAAGTCCTACAACAAGCTACATATCAGTTGTTACAATAGTCTCCCGCCAATGCTTACCCCTTAAACGCTACAAAATATCATCTACAGAATTTTCAAATAGCATCATTAACTATTTACGTTATTCTGGATTAAGTAAATCATTTTATTAATCATTATTATCATTTTTTTCATGGGATACAAATTAGCGCTCTATCCAAGATTAAACATATGGTTTCCATCCCAAAGATTCTTGGGTGAGATAGACCATACCACATCTACTTACAGTTGCTGGTGAAGCTACTTTTAAATCTTATACCTCAAATAACATTCTCATTTAAGGTCTAAGCTTTATTCTCTATCCATTAGCTAAGCATAGCATCATATTATCATCCAATACGGTATTCATATTTTCTATCCATAATGCATCAACTGGACCATCAAATACAACCCATTTTCTTTCTTATGTTTCATCTGATGATGCCTCTCGCATTATTTAGGAAGCTAAACCATCTTACCATTCTTAAGTGAATGTATTTACTTCACCATATAGCTCTCCCATTGTTATACATTTCGGATTGAGTATATATGTTTATGTTAATTAGAATCGTTAATCTATATGATTTTCTTTACGTAACTATGTCATTGTATGCTCTAAAATTTAATAGCATGTTGTTTTTCCGCTACCAGTTAATCCGACCAACATAACTCCAAAGCGAACATTAAATGTTTCAAATAGCTATATTACTTTGGTAACTAATTCAGGTATGATTTAAAAATTTAGATCGGTTAAGGATTTTTCAATTTATTTTTGGAGTGAACCATAATCAGTATCTGGTATAACAACTCCAGGAAATAGATCACTTATGAGTGCACTAAATAGTGGAAGATCATCTGATAAAAATTTTGGAACATTAGAATCTCGCATTGCTCTTATTAACACAACTTCTTCATTTAGGTTAGGTTCGGCTCTTTTCAATTTACCAGCCATAACTAATACAGATTTTACAGCTCTCATACCAAAATCATAATGATCCTACTAACTCAATTATTCTGATGATAGCTTATATAATTATGACATTTTTAATGATAATGGTTTAGCATTTTCAAAACCCTCAGCAAATAACATAATTTCAGCAATCAATCTATAATCTGGAATCATCATAGAAACAGGTCTAAATAAAACTTTTAGATTATCAGGTAATTCTGTACGACCAGCATAACCTGGATTCATTGTAATAAATACACCAAAGTTAGGATGAAGATTAATCTCACGCTCAGAAAATATAAATCTCTTATCCCTTCTCAATAATGCCTATCTGATTGTTAATAGTTACTATGCAATAACACTAAGTACTTCTATATCTATTCTATTAAATTCATCTAAACATGACCATGCTCCTTATTAAGCAAGACCTGTAAATAATCTTGCCATTAATTTACATTCTACTTATTCTGAGCAATTAAATACAACACAAAACATACCCAATCCTTTTGCTAAATCTTTTGTAGATTCGGTCTTACCTGTTCCAGCTGGACCAGCTGGTGCAGCTCCAAGTTATATATTTAATGCACCTGTTATTGTCATCCAGCACCTATCTGTAAGGGGTGTAATTACTAAACGGGTTGTAGCACCCAAATATTCATATCCATATTTCATAGAAAAATTTACCTATCTAACTAAAATATTATCTATAGATTCCTCCCAATAATATCTGAGTTATTGCTACCATGAAAAATCTTATATTGATGTAACTTATTCATCGGCAAGGGTTTCTACTATATCACGCGCATGCACATCTTAAGTGATCAGTGCAACAATAACAAGATGCTCTAGTGGAGTTAATCCATTTCTAACTAGCTCGGTGAGTTGTGAAAGTTATGTATAATTGTGATTATACCATACAGCTAATGATGAACCATCTTCATTCATACCAATAATTGCTTATTCTGTATAAAAGGTCCACATAATATTTGAAACAGTAGCAACAACTTAAGCAGGTCGCCCCATAACCCATAATTTTCTATCAATATTTTCATAATCAACTTTACCTACCTTCATTAATCTGAGTAGGGTATCCCCCATATTTTCTTAAACCTAAAGTAACCACTATTCAACCTCCGCCTTAGTTGGGGTAGATTTAAATTTAACTTTTTCCCCCTCTGCAGAAATCATTCCTTATACATTTCTAGAACCCTCCTCACCAAAATCCAATCTATAAATAGCTTCAAAGCATTTTTTGATATTTTTTTATATAGCATCTAAATCATTTGCTTTTGCTAGTATTTCAAGAAGTTCATCGTTACTAAGAAAGTAAAAGCGAGGGAAGGCATTTCGTTTGTCCTCTAGATAATTTTCTAGGGCTTTTTGTATACGATTTAAAGTTTCCTTTTATTCCCTAAATTTATCAAGTAGTAGGGGTACCATAACTTTATGGACCAATCTACCAGCATTAGTTCTACGCATATGTTATTTAAATACCTTATCAACATTTTCAAATTAAACATTCTCTTCTTTCAATTTTATCTTAATATCCGCACTCGAAAAAATATTTTCTAGATAGATCCAATTTTTTTAAACTGCCAACCAATCATCAAGAGTTTCTTGTGAATAAAGCACATCCTTATGAAGTTTCTCTGCCTTTGGCCTTAGAAGCTTCAAATATCGGGATCCTAGTATATTATTTAAATTAGCTAGATATTCATCCAATGCAGCAAAAAGATCATCTATCTCACTCAAAACATAAACTTCCTTATTTTTAGGATTTTCAGCTTTATAGGGTACAATAACAAACTCCTATTTCTTCCACTTTTATTCAATTTCATTGAATGAACTTTCAAGTACTGCTTCTTAGGTTGCCTAAGTGGATATTTCTAATATCATCTCTTAATGCTTTACGACCTCCATATCCATTAAATTTTTAAGTGTAAATGTATCTGTAATTTCAAAATCTTTTCCAATTACGGCTTTGATTGTTTCCCAGTGATAATTTTTTAAGTTTCTATTACGTAGCGCTAGTACAACAGGCATAGTATCCTTGAATGAGAAGACCAGATCTTTTAGCTCATCCAGTATAGGATTTGATGGTAGGGCTTTTTGGCATTTATTAACTACCTTTGTGTAGTATTCACCTTTTTAACGTATTTCTTCTGTATTTATATCAACAAATTTTCCATCAATCCATGATGATATTAATCCCTTCCATTCTTTTAATGATTTCCACATTGAATATCTAAGATTTAAATCTATACGTAGATCCTCTAGGCTCTAGAATCTAGATATTTACATTCCAAGAGTTTATTCATAATGATTATAGCGTTTAGCATCTGCTTCTAATTTTTTACATTATTCATCATACATAGCTAATTCACTAATTGCTGTATCAAGATCAAGTCCTAATTCAGTATATTTCTTTTACTATATATTTGAATCAATAGCACCGATATTCTTTTCTAGGGCTGGAATAAGTTGATGTCCAACATCCCTAGCAAATCTTTCTAAATTTCTTTCTGCTCCCTCCTCAGCATGATGAATGGCCTACTCAAGTGTATTTTATGTTTAAATTATATCAAGATTATATGCCTATTTATCCTCTTTTTTTATTTCAATATGATATTCATCTAATATATTATATATATGCCCAACTAATTAAATTTTAGATTTTATATTAGGTAATTGCTTTTATATAAGTTTTAGAGAATTGCTTTATTTAACAAAATCATCTATATTTGTAGTAACACCTTTAAGAGCGCTAGTTGATTACTGTAACCAATCTTTTAATTCTTTATTTCTTCCTCTAAGCAATGGAGTCATTAATAATTCAAATTATTTTAGTAATTCAGTTGGCTGGGGTTCTAATTTAGCTTTCAGCTCCTATGAATCTATCTTAAATAATCCCTGATATGATTCAAACGGTATTTCTTTTTAAAATACTTCTTTTTATAGATTAAGTACTGCTAGGGCAAATTAAAATGTTTCACCTGGATGAGACAATCTCTCATTTGTAAATATTTCAAGGTTCAGTTATTTATTCTCCCAATATACCATTAAATGATTAGTAAATTCTTTAAAAATATATTTATTTGCTCTATCAAATGCAACTTCTAAAATTTATCTAACTTTACCAGAAAATGTCTCAAATGGTGAAGCATCCAACCAATCCTAAGGATTTAAATAATTTGAATCAGGATGCTCCCAATCACCACATACCATATCATCCCACTCCTCTAAAACACTTACATATTATGTCATATCATCATGTCTACTCCATCTCTCAAACGCTTAAATCGAATTTAGACCTTCTCCTATACACCTCACAATATCCGAATAAAATAAATCCAGATTTGGTTTTATATTTATCCATAACTTACATATATTTGGTATATCAATACCTATATAAAATTTATTTTCATCATACGCATTAGCAGCCTCACCATCTTCTTCTATATCAATTTCGTCCTCTACCTTTTTTATTTTTTAAACCGTATTCACTTACATATCAATATCAGCCTTATTTTTATCCTCCTATATATGAACATGATATAATAATTTAAAATCTTCTGTTTTACTATTACCAAATGGTGGTGGTATAAATTCAGGTATTTATTCCTCCTTATAGTTATCTGCACTAATCTCAGCGAAGTTACTTTCTAATTTTAATTAAAATAATGGTTCATCAAATCTCACAGGTGTACGCGTAGTTGGATCTTTTAGAACATAACTTTCATCGATATCTACCAATGATGTTAGTTTTGAAATTAAATCATTTACTGATAGTGTATATACATTACTCAGCGCCTCCATAGCTAAAAAATCAACCAAATATGAAAATCTTATAAATTTAGAGCATTCTTTACGTAATTCACTACGTTTCTCATATGTCATATTATCAGGGAATTATAAATTTTCATATGCACTTTCCTTTAGACGAAAGAAATTACTCCCCTACCCACCAGCACCCTTTGTAGCACCACCACCACCAGCTCCAGCACCACCGCCAAACTCTTCCTCATTATTTGCAACATAGTGATTTTTTCTTAATATATCAAGGGATTTATCGAATCCAATTTAAACAATTTTTCTACATTCATTTGAATATGTTCGAATTCGATCATTAACTTTTTTACGATATGTTTCTTATATTTATTTAAATTATTCGAGCGTAAATATGGAATCACCACTTAAGGCTGCATACTACGATGTCTCAAATCCAATGAAACGAGATGATTCCATCATATCATATGTATTCTTACGTACATTGAGTAGGGTTTCACGTAAAATAGGATTTAAATTAAAAAGCTTATCATCAAGAGCTTTTGCACAATTAGATGTTTTATGTCGTATAACATTTTATCGCCACATTTTAAGAGTCTTCCATTTTCTGAATTTTGTAAAAAACTTTAGGGATTTAATTTAATTATATGTTTCCCTCTCTTTTAACCAATATGCCAATTATATAAACTCAATAGGTTTTCCATTCATATAATGACATAACCCTTTACGGGATATAGTATAATATTCTTTAAGCTCCTTTTCTCCTTTCTTATCATCACCTTTAATTGTTTTATAATCCACTACTGTTAATTTATATGGATCATCATCAGCATCTTACTCTCGTTTTAGGTAAATAAATTCATCAACATTTGTTACGTTTTTTAATATTAGATCAATATACTTATCGAGCTTTGAGGGAGCTCTTTTAACGCTATTAGGATCAATATCACCCAATTATTCTTATAATTCATCTTAAACAGGCTCTTTTAATTTATATATTTATATATATCATAAATAATTTTATTTTTTATTTTTATTAAAAATATAATTAATAAAATAATTTAGATTATAATTATACAAATATCATCATTCTCCTATTATTTTTATCTGAATTATGTTGTAGACATACCAGTCTTACCCATCAAATATATTTACTCCTCCTCTGGCATCATAGCTAAATATCTCTTATCAATATTAAATTTTCCAGAAACCTTGTCCACCAAAAATTTCGTGCGGTTCATCTCATTCTAAGAAAAACCCAAAGATCCAAGTGTCATTTTTAATTGATCACCACCATCAAATTATCTTGAAGATTACTAATGATCATTCACCACACTATCATCATTTTACTAAATAGGGGGTAATATTTTTCGGTTATTAATATTTAACAATGAATTCTTTTTTTTTTTTTAATTTTTTTTTAAAAATTAAAAATAATATATATAAAAATAT
>Ga0102914_1000078_pt1 | contig 12896 bp, 6 predicted proteins | sample Colrivmeta1561A3_FD_78198 | JGI IMG/M metagenome (GOLD analysis project Ga0102914, IMG submission 78198) | Estuarine microbial communities from the Columbia River estuary - metaG 1561A-3 | ecosystem: Environmental > Aquatic > Marine > Intertidal zone > Estuary | place: USA: Columbia River Estuary...
AGGTATCTAGTTGAAAGGAACTTTACATTATCTAATAAGAAATATAGAATATAATATTAAAATATATTTATTGTATTTAAAGAGACAATTATACCTGTAAATAATCAAATTATATCATCATTAAAAAATAAAAGTAATATTTTATTTGAACATACAATCAAAAAAGACAAATTAAATTAATCTTTTAAAAAAGAGAAGGAAATTTATGATTAGATTTCCTGACTTTATTTGTGATGATCATGAGGAAGCAATAACAATATTATGCTTGGAAAATTAATGCACCAAAAGAATATTGTGTGCGAATTGCTATTGTGATTTTCATCAACATCACAATATGATTTCTATAAATATATTCATTTAAAATTATTAAAAATATTTAAGTCGAGGTCTCAGTTCAAATAATAATTACCAGAAACTGTAAACAACAAATTTATACTATTTTTCAATAGAATTGAAAAAATTATCGAAGAAAACAGATTTTGTATGTAGATATAAGATGATTTATTCGAAAATATTTTAAAAAAGTATTTAGAATAATATTATTAATATATAGACTTATTTAGTAATAGCCATTATTTGAAAAATTTTAGAACGAACTACATTTAGGGAAGGAAAACATATTTTTTAATTTGGAGTCTCTTGTAGAATAATTTATTGGAAATAGGTTAATAATTTAAAATAAAGATGAAGAAATGGATTAAATATAGGATAAATTTTGTATAAATCTAATAAAAATATAGAAAGAATTATAAAATTTGAATTAATAAGTAATCTTAAAATTATCAGAATTGCAATAATTAGTAGATTCAGAACTAAAATAAAGTTTCCCCGATTTCAATCCATCATCAAATATTTCAGTAAGAAAGTATAGTAAAATTTAAGAAAAATAATTAGCTTAATAAAAATATTAAGAATTAAACTTAGGCATTTAAAAAGAATAAACAAATACAATCATCGATCTTGAAAATAATAATGATTAGCAAATAACTCCTGGAATTATTAATCAAGAGAATTATAATTTAACTAATATGGAAATTAATACTCCATCTATTGAGAAATTAAATTTGATACCTATAAAAATTAATTAAATACCTTAAATCTAGGAATAATAAAATATCAATACAAGTGAGCACTAATATCTAATATAATTTAAGTTAATTAAAAGTCTATATATTCAGAATACACCAATTAGAGGATTATGTTTCATTGATGAAAGTAGAATATGCTTTTATTCCGATGATGGAACATTATACTATTGCAATTTAAACTAAGGAATAGATGTTTAGAGGATATCATAATGTTAAGCGAAAATAACATCAATATGTGTTAAGACTAATAAATAATCCAAAACAGAAATCATAATATCTTCATTAGATGGTTTTGGCTACATATTTAGAATAGAAAGAACCTTAAAAGATAGGTAATTTTTATTAAAATATACTTTGGAGATTGGTATATTATTAAAGGACTCCTCTACTTCATTCAAACGGGATTAAATTTATTTTCTTAAACTACAATGATAGATGCTTAATTTCTGCAGGATATGATTCAGTTATTACTTAATTTTTTTTTATTATTTTATTATCATTAGACAATGAAAGAATGGTCATTTGGTTATTAAGATCCCCAAGAATTTAGAATTTCAGAATAGGTTTCAAGTATTTTGTGTACTTAAAAGTATATTTATTCTGGTGCATAATCTAATTTATATATATTCCTATCTTCGAACCGTTACTTAATTAAGAAGATTAATATATCTAGGTAGGTTATATTACGCATGCTACTGTTGAATGAAGATTCTAATATAATTTTAATTATTATGAAGGACGGATCAGCTATTTGCTAGAAATTTATTAATGAAAAATTATTTAAGCTATTTGAAATTACTACAGATATATCTGTATAGCAAGTTGTTCATTTTTAAAATCTAAGCTTAGTTGTCTTTGGCTAAAGTGATGTAATTTATATTTTTAAAATTTTAAAAGAATTAATAAATATCTGAGCTTTCATTCTATATATATGATAAAGATTACAGTTTATTTAAGACATTTATATTTCAACATCCAAATTTGTCTGCAATAGCTAATATAAATTCGATCAAAAATAACTAAATAGCATGTGGAGATACTAATGGTTCAATAAAAATATATAGTTTATGAAAGATATAAAATAAATAAATATTAAGAAAATAAATAAATTATTTTATATTGATTAGAGTTTTATATAATTTTTTTATTAAAAAAGGTACATTCATTTTTTGTTTTTATTAGAATTTCTAGATAAACATCCAAATGCAAACTTTACTCTATCGAAGAAATCCATATCCTATAAAGAATCTTATTTATTCATTTCCATTTATCGTCTGTTGAATTCTCTATTTTTATCAGATATTCTACTTTTTCTTGGGGCATATCTATAAAATTAAATTATATAAGCATAAAAAAAAAAAAACTTATATTATCCCTATTATTCATCTTCATTCGATTCATCCTCCTAGATACATTACTGTTATTTGAATTTCTGGTTTTTTAATTATAATTATTATGATTAATATTTTGATTGAGTGGTAGTGTTATAATTTTCATTGAATGTATGACTATTATCAAATGAAGAAGCTATTATTGATTCGTTATTTTTTTGTTAGATTTTTTATTTTGAGCTAATATATTATTAAAAATTGATATTATAAAATACTTTTAAATAGATTCTACTGTTTTTTAACTTTATTTTCTATTATAATTTTTAGGATCTGGGTGTACTAAATTATTATTCATCTTATTCTAGTTTTATGATAAATTCGATTAAAAACTTAAATTTTTGGCATCATATTTTTAAAATTATTTAATCTCCCTATCAATAGTGTTGTCTTAATCAAAATTATTATTATCATTATCATTATCATCATAATCGCTTTTAAATTAGGGATAAGCTATATTTTATTGAACTGGCTGTTCATGTTCTCGTCTACTCTGAAAACTTTAATTATTTAGACTAGTATTTAATGATTTATTCAAACTCACTTCAGAAAATAATTTGATTTATAATATATACTGTTTTTAATTTTAGGCTTTCGATTTTTTAGATCTATATCCTGTGATTATATTGGCTATGCTGATACGACTCTTGTTCCCCGATTCGGATCAAAATCCGGTTAACTAGCTTGACTTATTCCTACTTTCTAATTATCCGATATAAATTTATTATTTCTAAGAGCCTTATTGTTTTCTTAATCACCATCGTATGTATTATTAAAGCTATTATTATTACTATTATTATTATTATTATTATTATTTTTTTATTATCGTTATTTAGTCTCCTTACCATAAGCTGAGTTTAATTAATTTAAGGCCTATACCTAAGGATTATCATATAAATCTAAATCGTCAAGGCAATCATCTATAATATCTCCTATATATGAATTACGATCTTGCTTCTATGTTTTTCTATTGTTTGTTGCCCTGTTTTTTATATCGGTGTTGGTTTATTTTAATATAGGTTATAAAGCCTGTTGTTATTTTTGATTTTATTTTATTTATAAATTAGAACTTTATAGGATATGATAATTGATCATAAAATTACATATTATCATTTTTTAGTGATTATTGTAATAAATCTTCTTTTTCAACAACACTGAGATTCCAATCAGGAAACTATTTTTAAATCTGTTCTCCATCCCTCGCCTCCTTAATTTAGCTACTATCAATCAATAAATCAAAGTTTTAGCCAAGAATTTAATCTAATCTTGACTCAAGCTTTATATTATTTAATATTAATTAATATTAGAATTTACATCCTTCTCCTTATTCGATTGTATTTCCACCCTATTTTTTTTCTCAGCCTACAACTGTATCTGATTTTATTAAATGCATAAACTTTATTCTAATCTATCATCTTCTGGTATCATAAGTTAGATTTATTATTTTCTATAAATTTCATCCTATTCCTTTTTTTATTACTATTCAAAATCACGCTATCTCTTTTATTCTTATTGTCTTAATAATTATTCAGATCTTAACTTAATCAATCTTTCCTCCTCAGCTCTCTATTATTTCTATTCTATTTCCTTTTATTTTTCCTACTGTAAAATTTCTTACTCCCTCAATCTCTATTATTCTAATTTTAAGATCTCCAATTCTTTCTATCTCTCTTAATCATATAACTCTCTCTACCTTTAAATATCTAAATCCTTTTATCTCTAAATTTCCATTTCCTTCAATCTTTAATTATACTCTCTTTATCGCTTTTATTCAGCCTCCCTCTATTAATTATCTAATTCTTATAAATATTTTCGATTTTCTTATTCTCGCCTCTATTGCTCCTATTTCAATATCTCCAACTCCTTCTATCTCTATTATTCTTATAACTCTCTCTACCTCTGTATTTCTAAATCTTTCTCTCTTTGAATTTCTATCTCTTTTAACCTTTAATTATATTCTCTTTACCTCTATTATTCAGCTTCATTTTACTTAATTTCGAATTCCTATTGCTACCTGCGAATCTCCTATTCACGTTTCTATTACTCTTATCTCAATAATTCTATTTCTTTTTATCTCTATTATTCCTGTATCTCTCTTTATTTTTATATTTCTATTTCCTTCTATCTTTACTATTCTATTTCATACATTTTTTGATTATGCTCTCTTTAACGCTAAATCTCTATCTCTTATAATTATCTTCGATTTTCCAATTCTCTCTATTATTACTATTCCCAATCCCGCTAACGTTATATTTCTAAATCCTTCTATAATTATGCTTCATATTCCTTTTACTTTATATCTTCCTCCTATTTCTTTTATATTTAATATTATTGCTATTCTCGTAATTATTTTTATTAATCCTATATTAAATCATTATCTCTATTTTTCTATTTTTATTAAAAATTCATTTATTCATAATCAAGCTTTTAAGATTTAGACATTGATTCATCACCTTTATTATTATATTTTTATTAAATAAGAGTAGATTAGGTCATTATATCTTGATTGAATTATGGCGTAGGTGATAAAGAAACTTTATATATATATTTAACCATATTTTATATATAAATTTAAATACTCTTATTTGGAGATATAGAATATTTATTGATTGGATGATCTTTTGGTTTACTTTCAAATATCTTTTCCCTACTTCGCCCTCTATCAACTTAACTTATAGCGCTCTTAATATTAAAAAAAAAAAGTTTAGATAAATATTAATTTATAATTAATTTTTAACTTAATTCATCTAACTTTACTAACCTGAAATAAAACTAACTTGGGAATAAGATAAATTAGAAACACTAACACTGCTAGAATTAAGTGGATTATTATTATTTTTGGGTACGATTGAAATTGGTTCAGCCAATAATTCTTTTTTTTATTTTAGCAATTCCTAATTCATTTTGATTGTAGGAGATACACTAATTAATATTAAACTATTCATATAATAATATTATACCTTCGCTGAGATTTATTATTTTAGTTCGATTCTAATGAAGATTACTATGATTATTATGATTATTGTTAAAGTTATGATTGATTTTAATTTTAATCAGAAAAAATCGATTTGAAAGTTGGATTGTTTTCATTATTTTTTTGAGGCTATTTTTCTTTTTCTTTTACTTTTTTTATTGTAAATTTTTAACTAAAAAAATACATTTATTTTGATCTTTACTCACGAAATCAGATATCTTTATGTTTTATTCGGTTTCAAATTTTTACAGCCACTTATGTATAAATATTTATTCAAAAGTTAATCTATTATTTGGATCAGATTTTAAAAGCTAAAATATCAAATCCTTAGCCTCGGTTGATATACCTGGGGCAACCTAAATTCCTGTTACATCGCAAGCTAAGATAGCTTGTACAATCTTTTCTTTTGTATTACGGGAAGAAAATGGGGCATAACCATGTAGCATTTCAAATAATAATACTCCAAGTGACCAAATATCAACCCTATGATCGTGAGGCTTATTTTGTTAAAAAAAATTAAAGTATTATAGAATTATTACACCTTACCTTATTGCTGAGCATTTCTGGTGACATATAATCTAAAGTTCCACAAAAAGTATTTCTAGAACCGGATATACTCTCAGCAGACCAACCAAAATCACAAATTTTTATATTTCCCTATAAGTCTAATAGCAAATTTTCAGGCTATTTTGTATGATTAAAAATTTAAAGATTTTAATTAATTTATAATTTAACTTTTAAATCACGATGGATAACGCCCATCTTGTGTAAATAGTCAACCCCTAAACTTGTCTATAAAAAATAAACAAAAGCTTCTTTTTCTGAGAACTTCTTTTTTCTTCGTAAATGCTTGAATAAACATCCATTTTCAGCATATTCTAATAGTAAGTGAACATTTTCGTTATCCTCAAATTCTGTGAATAACTAAATAATATGAGGATGTGCAAGTTTTTTTTGTAATTTAATTTCTCGTTTTAAATAGTTTATAGATGAATGCTCGGATAAAATCTTTTTACTAATCTTGTTTGTTAATGAGGTATAAAATTAATCAAAATTATACTGATTTAAGAGCAAATAAACTTCCTGTCGATATTTCTTTAGCTAATTTAACACTTCCAAAAGCCCCTTTACCAATAATCTCCTTACCTGATCCACCATTACGCGTCTCTTAAACAAATTCAAAATCTTATAGAGTTTTTTTCTTTTTTTTACTTTTATTTTTGTATTTTAGATATATAAATTTAGTACATCTTAAATTAAGAAGATTAATCAATTGACTCATTTAAAGTGTTATTCAACATCTTATCCATAAAAAAATCAATTATTTTTTTTATAAAAAAAAAACGTAAATAAATAAATATAATTTAATTTATTCATCAATTATTGATATAATTATTTATTTGTTATTTATTCGATTATGTAATCCAAATTGGCTGTAACCTACATTATCATATTTTCAATGCTCAACGCAACAATTTCAGCTTTAAAATGTAAACAAAATAAATATTTTCCCTAAAATATCATAAAATACATTTTGGTATTGTATATTAACTATAGATATCAGAAGTTGATGGCACAAATGCAATCGGATCAGCTACAGATATTGATTTTATGCCAGATATTTAATACCCGATTGCACTTACTTGCCTCTAAGCCTATTATAATAATAAAAAATTATTTTTAAGCACTTTACCCTTGCATTAGCGTCTTTTATAGCACCCACAATCAATAAATTTTTTATGATCTGTTTTGTTGAATTTGTGGCATCATAGTTTACAGATATGATCGAATTCATTTTGTTTCTAATACCAGCTGAAACTATGCTATTTAATCATATAAACATAAAATATTAAAATTTAATACTCTAAAGCTTTTGCAACCTAAACAGTATTTATTGTCAGAGTCTAAATTACTTCAAAACCTACATATTTATATTAATACTATTGGGTGGTTATATTATATGTATAAATTTATTTTTCTGATAAAGTCAATTAGGTTGTAGATATCTCAGAAGTTAACACTCCAAGTTCTTTTATAGCATCGATTGCCTAAATTTTAGTAAGGAAATATTATATTTATTTTATTCGATACATTAGCCATTATATACGCGCTTTAATTTAAAGCCAATTGAGCTGTAGGCTATACGATATCTATGCCCATTTAAATAATAGCCAATTCTGGAGGAATGGTCATCGCAACCTAACCGGAAACGGATAATGGTTATGGGCTAATAAAATAATTTATAAGGTTCTTATTACAGATATATTAATGATGGATCACATTAACCTAGCTCCTAAACATCGATAACAGCAATAGTAATTTTAATTAAAAAGTTAAATTAAATTAGCATAATCAGACATACTTTCATTTTTAATCCTTATTTTATAATAAATCACTAACTTTAAATTAATTCTTGAAAAATTTAAAATTTAAATTTATAATTTGCTGGATATTAATATTATAATTTATTAAACCAGTTAATAATATATTTTAATTTTCTTTCAACTACCCATAAATAACTTTAATGAATTTCTAATAGATTAAAAATATAATCTCCAGTGTATTAGTTTTCTTAAAGACCTTTAGCCCTTTTATCTGCTGAGGCGTTATGATACTGTAAATTACTATAAAAACAACTAGATCCATAATTTATTTAAAACAATAATTAAATGAATAAAGAATTATATATATATGATATTATATAATTATATGTGAATTTTGTTTTAATCATATTATTAGCAATATGGATTCAAAGTTGATCATATAATTCTTCTATATAGAAATATAATTATTCGTATGTTAGATGTGGGTTTTATTGATTATCGAATTCAGAACCTAGACTTTAAATTTATTCTTTTGATAGCGAATATAATTTTTTTGTTTGGGACTTGAAGTTTTCTTGATTTTGATTTTAATCATTCATCAACTTGAAAATTATATATTTTATTAAATTTTCATTACTCTATTAAAGAATAAGTCCACGGCACATCGTTTGTAATTGTTCAAATCATTTGCATTTACATCTGAATTATATATTTTAAGAAGTTTTTTCATTAATTCAAATAATTATGTGACCTTTTTTATTATAGTTATTTCGATTATATGTGTATTGTTTTATGATTTTTTTTTTTTTTGTGTTAATTATAAAAATGATATTAAAATATATACCGGATCGATTTCATTGAGGCTTTAGTGAAAAATTTTTTATTTAGTATTCTCAATTTGCTTTTTTATATATTTGATCATAATGAATAAAGAATAATGGTTACATTTATATGCTATTGGTGATTGATTTTTTTTTATAAAATTTAATTCTCATCATATAGATTTCGTTCCCGTACTTTTAATTCATCGAAAACATCCGTTAATTGAATTGAATAATATGATAACAATTCATTAATATTTGGTCGTTTTGAATCATCTTTGGTCAAACATTTGTTTATGAAAATAATAAGTTCTTTTGATTGACTATTAATTTATTCGAAATCCCCATTTACAATTTTTTTTGCAATTGCTAATGGATTGTTTTGTGAGCCATAAAATGGTGAATGACCATTAATCATTTCGTATGCTATACATCCCAATGCCCAAATATCTGCTTTTTCATTATATGGTCTATTTTCTATAATCTCTGGACAAGAATAAGCTAGGGTGCCAACAAAGGATTGTAATAAATTCTCGCATCCCTAAGAGGATTATTTAGCCAATCCAAAATCACATAGTTTAACTAAGTTATTTGGACCAATCATTATATTAGCAGGATTAAGATCTCTATGAACTATTTATTAATCGTGATGTAAATATTTTAATGCTGAGCAAATATTTATTAAAATCTTCCATATAATTTAATCGGGTATTTTTTGACCTTTTTCTTGAAAAGATTATATGTATTCGGATAAATTAACTCTTTTTTATTTTTGTTTTTAATTTTCATAAAAATATAATTATAAAAAATACCCATCTACATATTCAAGTATAATGCAAAAAAAATCACCGTGAATAAAATGTTCATAAAAATTAACAATATTTGGATGCGATAAATTTTAATGTATGCTTACTTCTTGATTCAATCTAATTAATTTTTATTTGCTTTCATTTTACTTTGTTAAATTAATTAATGTGTATTTAATAAATTAATACATTATTATTTATTTCATTTATTTATATTTTCTTTAAGGCATATCTATTTTCTCCTTTGGATGATAGATAGACTTATCCGAAAGCACCTTTTCTTTTTTCAATTATAAGTAAAAATAAAAAAAAAGAATGTAAATTAAAAAATTTAATAAAACTTTACCCTATAATTTTTAGTAGTATATAGGATCGTATCTTAACCTCTTAATTTTCCTCAAGTCCTATTTCATGTTTGAAATCTGTTTCAAATATTTTTTCAAATTTTTACTAATTTTTTATAAAATTATATTATTTTACTTGCATCAAATATATATCCTCTAAATTTATTCTATTATATTCAACCATGATTCTTTTATAGCTATTAAGCGATCGTACATAGTTACCTATGTCAATAAATATCTATAATAATCTTGGTATAAAAAATATTTTAATTAATCCCCGATTTCGATGATTAGAATATAAATATCTTAATAATTTAAAACAATAAATTTCTAATTATTATTAATTAAGTTTTCTTTTTATTTTTTTTTTATGAAAAATACATAATTCTTGAATAGCCTCATCATAATCTTTTTCTTAAACATCATTAAACTTTAGCTTTTAGGTTTTTAAACTTGGAAAACTATCAAACAATATTTTAACTATATGAACCAAGCATTTGTCCATTATTTTTAAAGATAAATCCTCATCCAAAGCCAAATGACATAATATATTAATAGTAGTAACTATTATTAAATATGAATTTTTGGATTCAAATGTTTTATTTAGTATTTTTATTATACCACACACCTTATTTTAAAATATAATATTATTTAATCCGTTATTATATTATTTTTATTTAATACTTTTAGATCATATGTATTCTCCTAACGCTATACTAATTTTAATATACAATTTAATAATGGAATTCTTATATTTAACTTATCAAATTAGATTCTTCTATATTCATTTACTATTGATGAAGATCCTTGAATTTTTCTAAAATTATCATTTACTTTTTCAAAATCCAATAATTTTGTCATAAAATTTATACACTATTATTTTAAATTTTCCTCACTCTTTTCAATCACTGATATTAGTTTTCCTTTTATTAAAATATAACAATTATATTTATATAAATGAAATAAAAAACCTAGATAATAAATTTACGAGATTTCATTTTTAAATTTTTATAAATTTTAATCATTATTCGTTTAATTTTACTACAATAAATCATAAATAAAATCTAAAAAATCTATTGTTTGGATTAATATTCTTTATGATTGCAATTAAAGAGTTTTTATTACCTACTAAAAATTATTTTATTTTTCTATAAATTGATTTAATAACTTTTTTTAATTTTTTTTCTTAAATCAAATAATTACTTCAATTTTTTAGAAAATTAACCTCTTTAGAATGGCTATGTATTCTAATAGGATTTATAAATCACGCTATATATTTCCATTTTAATTTTCCCTTAAACAATTTTTTCTATTTTTATATTTAAAATTTAAAATCAATAATTTTTTTTATTAAAAATCATACTAGCATTATTCAATTATTGGATAAATATTTTCAAGAAATGATTCAAATATATTATTTCCTTATATCAATTATTTATTTCTCGTTAGTATTCGCAGAACCTAAATAGATTTTATCAATATATTTTAAGAGACCTAGGGAGAAAAAATAATTATTTCGTAGTTTAAGTTAATTAAAGTAAAACTATTACCTCCATAGATATATTCGATAATACTATTTTTTCAAATAAATCTTTTTGTATTTCTTCTGCTAAAGCAAGATTTTTCTATCTCTCCAATACTTATTCCAAGAAATTATCCATTTAAATTTCATTTAACTTTTAAAAGTTTTAAATATTAGATTCTATACTCATCTTATTTATATAAAAAAAAAAAAATATTTATAAATATTTTAAATTTAAATATTATAGCATGAAAATAATCAATTATTAAATTTTGATTTTTTTGGATATTTACATTCCAAAATCAAATAAGACTGATATTCTCATTTGAACTTATGAGTTTTCAAATTTTATTATATTAAAAACATTAATATTTATTAGAATTAAATATTTTATATTGATAAAAAACCCTATAAATTTATATAATGAGCTGGAATAGTTTCTCTGCATAATCTTTTTCTCCAGTATAACAGTTTACTTAAAAACCTTAAGCCCTTTTATCTGCCGAGGAGTAATAATACTATCAATTCTTATACAATCAACTAGATCCACAAGTTATCTAATTACAATAAATATATATTTATATATATATAATTATCTTAAATTTTTTAGAATACCGGAAGTATAAATGGAAAAGCATCAGTGATGTTTTTTAAGAAAAGTGGTTTACCGGTTGATGTATTAAAATAAGTTTGGTTAAATAGCAGTAGTGATTCTAATTTTTTGAATAGAGATGAATTTAATATAGCGCTTAAACTTATAGCATATGCCCAAAATGGTATAGAAGTAAGTCAAAATTCCATCTCATAATAAATTTATGTAACACTTCCTAAATTTACAGGAATAACATATCCTGAATCATAATAAATACAATAATAACCAATAATAGGGAATGAAGCGCCATAATAAGATCTATAAAATCAACGATATGATTTAGCCCAAGATGCATTAAATAAATATAATTAATATTATTAATCGATTGACATGAATGGTACTGGGTAAATTAGTGGTACTATAGCTAGAAATATATTTATTAAATCATAATTAGATACAGAGACATTAAAACATATATGGGAATTATGTGATAATGGTAAAAAAGGATTTCTTTATCAAGGGGAATTTATCATAGCTGTTCATTTAATAGCGCTTTGTAAGAAAGGAATCGAATTACCATAAAATTTACCAGATAATCTAATAACTATTATTAAAAGCTTTTCAATATAATTATAATCAAATATATCAATATCTAATATTCAGTAATAACCATTATAATTATAATAATAATAATAATAATAATAATAATAATAATAATAATAATAATAATAATAATAGTTCATTAACAATTCGCCCTAAATATCAAGTATTAATAGTAATAATTTTGTTTATCCTGATTTGAATCGTTAATAATCATAATAGACTTCAGCTGTAATTTAAGAAAATAATATCATTAAAATACAAAACTAAAACACCTCCTCTGAAATTTTAGTAAATAGAATACAAAGTGATGAAACAATTTAATTATAGTAGTAGCTTAAGGCAATGTAAATAAAGGTTTCAGATTTATAATAATAGATTATTGGTTAGAATGATAACAGTATTTAAAATAGGACAAATTTAGACTTATTAAAAAA
>Ga0102914_1000079_pt1 | contig 12738 bp, 8 predicted proteins | sample Colrivmeta1561A3_FD_78198 | JGI IMG/M metagenome (GOLD analysis project Ga0102914, IMG submission 78198) | Estuarine microbial communities from the Columbia River estuary - metaG 1561A-3 | ecosystem: Environmental > Aquatic > Marine > Intertidal zone > Estuary | place: USA: Columbia River Estuary...
ATTTATAATTCTTTTTATAAAGGTACATGTTTCTGGTTTAATTTAAAAAATCATAATAATGATGCAAATAGGGTTGAAAATAATTAATAATAAAATGAATAATTAGATTTTGTGGAACCTAAAGTAAATATGCTCAAAGCCATAAACTAGTATAATAAATTTCAAGGCATTTTAAATAATCATATTAAAAGTAAAGCCGATATTTTAATCATTGATGATAGTTAATTCAATATTGATGTTATGATGATTATTATGAATAAATTGTATGATAAATTTCCCTAATTTTTTTTTTTTTCTCAGAAATATAAAAACGAGTTCAGTGGATTATACAATATCAGGTATATTGGCTGAAGAGATGGTATAAGAGAAAATTAATTCAAATTAAACTGAAAATCAGAGAAGTTATAAAATCATATTTCAAGATTTGGAGATGCCAATTCAAAATGGGAAGGAAACAATCAAAAAAATACAGAATATTTACTAAACCCATAATTTAAAAACAACATTTGTCGTGTGTACAGCTCATAGTGACACTAAAGAGCTCAATGAATGCTTTCGATTGGGTGTAGATGAATATATAATAAAACCGGTAACTAAGGAGAAGTTTTTAAGAGTATTTGAAAAATATTAAATTGTGAATCATTGAATTAATAAATTGTATTAAATTATTGTTTTATTTTTTTTTTATTAATCTTTTCTCATTCTTAATCCTATAAACGTGCTTATATCCATACTCCATTGATTACTTTATTCTCATAGGTATGAAATTCACCAGTCCCCTCAATCATTCCATCAACAAATTCGCCTATGTATTTTTCTCCATTTGTGAGCATAAGTAATCCCTATCCATGCATTTTACCTTAATGGAAATTACCTATCAGATATAAATTAATAACATATAAAATTTATACCTTCATAGTTAGCCCATCCATTACCAATACATGATAAGTCAGTCCAATCGACAGGATTTTCGATCTATTCCTATTGTAGATTATTCAAACGACCCTCACCTTCATATTAATTGTTATCCCATTAACCTGCATATACTTCATTTTCCTCTGAATCGGTTAAAATACCGTATCCATGACGGTTAGCTGGTTAAAATCCTTATCCACGATAAATAAATCCGTCTTCATATTATAAAGCCAACTCCTCATATTCCTAATCCCCATTATCCTAATCCTTTTCTTAATCTTAATCCTATCCAAAATCTTCCTAATCCTATTCCTTCTATTATGCATCTCCATCACTTTTTCTATTATAATTGATAATTTATATCAAAAAATATACTTTGGCTCATCTTAGTTAAATTGATGCTAATCGACTATTTATTTTGATCGTTTAATTGCTTCTGCGAATCTCTAATCCAAATCCTCAGCTAATAAATACAAATTCATTAAAAATTAAATAATTTAATTACTTTTTTTTTCTGGAACAACTGTCCTTGGTAATTATTATTCATATTATTTTTTTTATTATTCTTATTCTTGTTATTGTGGTTTTGACTATTGTTATGGAGCAAGCGTTTTTTAGGGTTATTTTTGTGGCTATTATACCACAGTTGGTTATTTTACCTATGGAATTTATTACATCAAAGGTTATTATAGAGAACCTCTAAATTAGGGGGAGGAGAGCAAGTACTATTATTATTAAATATTTTCATATTATAAATATATATTGATCTAAAAAAATTACTTAATCGATTCTTGGTCCTCTTGTTGGACTTTGTAAAATTTAGTTTCTCTAAGGCGATTGAAGATATTAAGATGGTGGTAATACTATTCTACTTGTGTAATTTAATTAGGTCTGAGCAAATTATTGTGGTAAGCTTGGATAATAACTTCCTCTCAAAGGAAATTGTTATGGAAATTATTAAGGGGCCCTTAATTAAGGATATGAAAAAGTTGGTGACTATTGGCTTATTTGTTAAGATTTTAATGGTTAAGGCTATTTTGGTTATTGGTTTTGGGGTTATTAGGGTTTTTGCGGTTATTAAGGTTATGGAGGTTGCTATTATAGTAGGGGTTTTTATGGAAGAGTTTAGGTCAAAATTCTTTGTTATTATTATTATTATTATTATGGATAATAGTATATTTGTTATTGTTGCAAATATTGTGGTTAAGGTTATATAAATCTTTAACCGGGAAATTATCCACCGTAAACACTTCCTCTGAGTCCCACTTATGGAATGGGAGGTGGTTGATACCATTATTATTATGGATAGTAGGATAACATTTTTTTTTTTTCAAAAATTTGAATTTTATTTTTTGATTTACTAAAATTTATTTTGGGGGCTAAAGATATAAATAAAAATTTATAAATTTTTATTAACAACGAAAATTTTAATATTTTTTTTAAAAAAGTAAAAAACGATACAATAAATATATATATAATATTTTTATAGAGATCATTCATAAGATTACTGTTCAACCAATTATTTTGAACATTCCTTTTTATTGTTAATCCTTTTTTTAAAAAGACCTCCAGATATTTATTAACCACCTCTATCATCCATGACTTTATTTATTTTTATATCAATTTCAATATCATTTTCAGCCAATTCTCTTAATCTACTATTAAAGCTTTTCACCCTATCATATTTTACATCCTACATTATCATTGCCTTTACTATATCCATCTTTTCAACCAATTCACCTTAAATACATTTTTCCTCGAAATCTTCAGCTTAATTTTTAAATTTTTCATCTACATAATGCTCATCATCATCATCATCTGACAATGCTCGATTTTTATCAAGATAACCATCTCCCTATTTAACCTCTTACCATTCACCAAGCTTAACCTTACCAGATTTCAATTAATTTACATCCTATGGATTTTCCTATTCTCTATCCCAAACCTCCTATTCAAAATCTTCCAATTGTAAACCAAAAGGCTTTTCATATTTTAACTGACCAGTCAATGTATTACGAAATCGTATTCTCTAGGTATCATCTTCCCTTTCCATAACCCAAATCTTCCCACCAATAAACTCATCCTTATATAATATTGCTTTTTCATACTCTTCCTTCTTTTATTAATCACTCTACCATTTCTCTTACTAATTATCATTCAAATCCTAATTCTTATGGCTATTTTTATCGTCCCCCTTATATATATCGCTGTATTATCCCTTACTTCTATGTTCCTTTCTAGCCTTTAAATGCATTTATAGTAATTCGTGTTATCTATTTTTTTTATGTCTATGAGTAGCCTCATGATCTTTTATTGAATTATGACTATATGGTATCATAATCTTACAACACTCGCACCACTTTTTAAAACCCTAACTCATTTATAAATATTATATTTGTAAATATTTATAATTAAATTTTTTAAATATTTTATATCAAAAGAAAAAATAATAAATAATAATTAAAGATTATAAATATTCTCTATTTTTTAAAATATGATTGGTCAAAAAATAATGCAACACTAATCTCTTTATTTGGAAAGAGAATTTCTACTAGTATTTTCTTCATTCTGTATACCGTCAGATACTCCTAATCCGACCCCTCTTACGTAATTAAGCTTAATTTTATAATCTATTTTGTTTTATTATATCTAATTCGACTAAAATGGAATTAAGAGTTCTTACATAAGCTTCATCCTAATTTATATTTTATCTTCTATAGTCTATTTTTAGTTTTTTTTTTTGAATATTAAAAGAATAAATAAAAACATCTATTAAAATATTATTCTCCCTCATTAATTCATCAATAATTTTTAATCTAGTTTATAAATCAAGTTTAAGATCAAATCTAAATTCTATATCAATCTCATCTTTTACAGGAGCATCATTGGTTTAATCTATAAAAGGAATTTTTAAATATGAGGGTGGTATAGTTTTTTATGAGATCGTTGATGGTTTTAATGATTGAAATATCTAAAAAAAGGTTTTTAATAGAAAATAATTATATAAATAATATCTAATAACTTCAATGATTGGTAGTTAAATTAAAGCAAGTTCCCTATAATCTTCATCAGATTTTCTTGTCTAATTTTTCAAAATTTAAATAAGTTAAAATATTTATTAATTACTAGCCGTTTTCCTTGAACACTAATAAATATGACTTCATCTAATGGGTCTAGAGACAAGGTGCAGGATCGATTTGTAGCTTCTGAATATATGGTTTGAAAATTTTAATGTATAGTTCCTGCTCTATAGTTTATATTATAGAATCTATAGATATCAGATAATGCCACATAGTTTTCGATATAACTTAAAACAATATCATTTTCCTCGAATTCTAGTTTAAGATCCTCCATATTCTTTTTAGACTAAACCAACTACTCCTAATTTTAATTTAAGTAGTTAAGCGTTAGTTATCGACTCATAATTTCTAGGTGCAATCTTCCAATCGATTTAATCAATTCTGTTAGAAATGTATGTATTGAAATAGTATTAAACTCAACCAACTATTATGGATAATGCTCTTACTTCACTTTTTTATAAGAAATTTGTTTAATAACTCTACCTATTTTATCTATATTTGCTAATCCTATCTACAAGATATAAGCACATCCCAAATTATATGTTTAGTATCCTAGGCAATCTCATTAAAGAACCACAAGTCCTTTGTAAAGTATGATTCAGAACTATATCCCAGCGCATCAAAAAATTATAACATATCCTCCAACTTTTTATCTATCTTCGCCAATTCCTCCTCCTCTGAAATATTCAAACTTATATCCATTTTTTAAAAAAATTTAACTTAAAATAATTATGAATATTATAATTTAATTTCTCTTTTCTCTACAAATATTCTAAATTTTCAACAAAAACTTCATATCAAACAATTTTTATCAATAAATATATATATCGTTTGATAAAAATACATAAGAATATAGTTTGTAAAAAATATTTTGATTTATAAAAAAATGGGGCCATACGGGAGTCGAACCCATGTCAGATGCACCCGAAGCATCCATACTACCGCTATACTAATAGCCCTTAGGTTAAATATTCCATAATTTATAATGATTTATTTTTATATTTTTTTTAATATTTTAATTTATTTTATTTTTTTTAAAACTGTATTCATTATTTTAAATATTATTGATAGATATCTAGGTTTGATTACTCTATCGGTGATTCGAAGTAAAAATCCTGAAAGATCCTTTTTTCATTTTTATTTTTTTTATTATTATTAATCTTGTCCCTATATTTATAATTTAATAAATTTGTCTATAGAATGTAACCTAAATTGTTGATCCCCTTAGTCAGAATCTTTTTCATCGAAATTAAATATCATCTAGTCTGGTTTAATAGGTGGCTCCAATTATTTTTTAAACTTTTTATAAATATAATATATATATATATATATATATATGTATGCATGAATGATTCAAATAATTACTAATTATTTTAAATTAATTTATTTTAAAAAGGGATGATTTAATATTTCTTTTACTCCATTAGTACACCCTAGTCTCCTTTTAGGATCCTTCTCTAATAATCCTTTTAAGAACTAAACTGCATCCTATGTAAGTTATAACTGATCATCTGGTATCTTCAATTCTGTATTCAATATATTATAATATATCTAATTCTAATCATTTGAATAATAAGGTGGTAATCCTGTTAGCAATTCAAAAGCAAGCGCACCAAGACAATAAAAATCAACAGATTGTGTATGTCCTTATTATAATAGCATCTCGGGAGCCATATATTCTGGTGATCCACAAAAAGAATATGCTAACTCATCCTCATTAATATTAGGCTTACTTAAACCAAAATCAGCTATTCGAATATGACCCTCTATATCCATTAAAATATTTTCAGGTTTTATGTCCCTATATAGAATCTTCTTATTATGAAGATATTGCAAACCCTTTATAATTTATATAAGTAATTATATTAAGAAAATAATCAAACTAAGCATATTTCAGCTATGTAAAAAGCAGTTTAATACTCATTCATGCGTTTAATATTTTTTAATTAATAAAATAGTTCACCTCCTTAACAATACTCTAAAACGAATACTATAAACCATTTACTTTCAAATGAATAAGCTAATGATATAATAAAAGGATGATTCAATTATTTAAGTATCTCTTGTTCAGTTTTTACGAATTTCACTTTATTTGAATCAGTTAATTAAGCTTTATCTATTAATTTAATTGCATAAAATTTTCCATTTTCTTTTTTCTTTACTAAAAAAACTAATGAAAATCCACCTATACCAATATTTTTGATAAATATAAAATCTTTTAATGAAATCTATTCATTTTATTTTCTTGGTGATGAAATATAAGGTTCTATAATAATTTTTTCCAATTTCTATAGCTTATTTATTGTTAAGTAACTTTAGGTCAAATAATAATCAACACATATATTATTATTAACAGTTACAAACTATTTAATCTAATTTATTTAGATATGAAATAATTTATCATTTTTATCGATTTGAAGTTTATGCTAATATATAATTAATGCATTAAAAATCTTAATATATAATTCTTTAACCGTTATACTAAAAATAATAAAAAATCGAAATAATTTAATTATACACCTAGCATTGGACTTTATTTATACATATTTGCCTTAGATTCTGACTGTTATATTTAATAAATCAAAATTTAAATCCTTAAATTTATTTATTTTATTATAAAACATCTTCGTATACTTATATTTCGAATTCAATTAATTTTAAATAGCATTATCTTGAATACTGAGGCTTTTAAATGCTATATATTTTATACATATTTAAATCAAATATAATTGGCTTTTTTAATTTTACTGTTTTTATTTGAAGGGTCTTCTTCGTCAATTTTTTATTAGGTATAATGGCTAATGCTTTTCACAGAGTTGACTAATTAATTTATTGTTAAAAATTTATTTATAATCATATTTTTACGATTTTTTTATGAATTATTTTTTTTGAACATTTTTTTTTCATCGGATTATAATCGCTGCACAAAATCTACCTAACTATTTATTTTGTAATATATTTTTTTTTAATTCGATGATTTAATTGTATCATTCCTAATGTTTAAATTATCCATAGATGTAAAGCTTTTAAAATTAGACATTTCTTTTAATAATTTTTATTATTTTTAATTTGATATTGACTTCCTGGGTTCTGTTATTTTTTTAATCGAAAAATTCATCAATGCCAACTTAGGGTCAATTGTTTTAATCAGCAGGCGCTGCTAAGAAATCGAAGAATAATCCGTTTTCAATGTTCTAGATAAATTTTTTTATGAACTTTTCTTCTATTCATTGCCCATATAATATAAATTTGAATTGATTTGAATTTATGAACTATTTTTTAAATTGTTTTGTAAAAATTTTTTGGTCGATGAATTGATCAAATCAGTAACTTAATTTTTTATTTAAGCTTTTGACAAATTTTGATTGATAGAGGATTTTAAATGCTATATCATTAACTCTTTTCTTGTATTTGTAATCATTTTACCTTATGGTTGTTTCTAACAATCATATATATATAATTATATAATTACAAATATTTCAAAATTGAAGCCTTTTTAAGAATTGGAAATTCTAAGCAATATAAAAAATTAAACAAAAATGAATATAATAAATAATAAAAATACAATTCTGAAGAGGATCTTTTCATTAATAGATAAAACACAATGGATATTCTAAAAATTTATAAAATGATTTAATATCCTTTTAGAAAATATAAGTATTGATTAATTATTGAAAAAAAATAAGTATAAAATTATAAAATATATAACAACGACAAAAAAAAGAATATTATTATTGCCTTAAATATTTTTATCTAAATTTAACAGGATGGATAGCTTAAACAATAGTTAAAAAAATAGCGGATAGGACTATAGAGATAGAATATGTTTGATAAGGGGTAGCAACGGACGTGGAAGTTGGGGAAGCGGTGGTTCAATATTCGCAGACAATAGCTTTCAATATGATCAATGTCAGGCAGGAGAATAATTATTATTTGACAATTTGTTGAATCAACGTGAGAGTAACCCAAAAAAACAACATCCATTTGATGAATTAGATTCGTATCAAACAAAATTTATCATATTTTTTTCCAAAAATTTAGCTTTGGCGATATAATGTTCTAAAATTAATAAAAATTATCTGATTTATCATAATTTGATGTATTTTCAAGACCATCCGGTAGATAATCTCGTGGTAACAATTGGGCATTTAAATTACCGCACCAAAAAAATTCAGATCTACTTTTACAGCGATTTTATGGAGATTCATTAGAGCCTTAAATTCAATAAAAAATAAATGACGAGTACGGAATGAATGGAAGCAATAATTTTAATAATAAGAATTCAGATATTAATCATATTAAATCAAGAAGATCATCTGTATATCTATTATAAAACATATAAATAATGTTAAAAAACAACTATTTAAATGATGATATAAAAAAGAATATTTAAATGTCATTAGAAGGGGGTCGATAGAGCAATAATTAGGATGGCTCTTTAGAAATTGTTATGGAATGGGCTAATGAATAGGTAGACCCAAACGAACTATAAATTATGATTAGTAGATTAAACCTAAATTAACAATAATTTTAGCAGATAAATCATAGACCAGATAGATTATCTTTATTGCCTCAAAAATAAATTGTAATAAATGAGAAAATTTATATATATATTTAACTAAATAAAACAAAAAATAGGGTTGCATTTGTAAAAAGACTTAATGCATAAAATTATATTGTTAATGCTTCTAAAACGGTAGACTATGCTTAGAAGTATGCGAATGCCTTGATTGCTATAACAATGAAAATCATCATCAGGATTTAGAAGAAGCTAAAAAATAAATAATTGAAAAAAATCCTAATGCTTTTAAAATAAAAACATTAAACCATAACGTATAATTAAGATATCATTCATTTATTTTCTCCCTTTTATAGCCAGAAGATTTAGAAAAAGTCGATAATGATGCTGATGAGGAAATATAACCTATACAAGCAAATAAATCAAATATGCCAAAATAATGTAACTGCAAAAAATCAAAATGCATAAAAAAGTACTGCGAATGCTACAATTCAGGTCAACCATGCACATAAAATTGTAATTGCGAAAATTGCGAAAACTTATTATCTCACAAACAAGATTTATTACACTAATAAATTGATAAACAAAAATTAGAAGAATTAATAGAAAACGAGGTTCCCAGTAACTCTGTTTATAAAAAGATAAAAAAAACCTGATTTTTAAAAAATGATAAATCTTTTATATTTTCTCACATATTATAGCTATATATAAAAATAAAAATCTTTAAATATAATATTACCTTATATAAGTTATTTAAAAATAAAAAATGATTTAATTTAAAAAAATAAATAAAAAAAGTCTATAAAAATTATATTGTATCCTTTTTTTTATTTAAATCATTTTTATTATTTTATATGAATAAGTCTAAGAATTCGATATTTGGTTTTAGCCAAGATAAAATTTGCGATAATCTAACCAATTGTGAATTGATTAAATGTGATCTAGATCATCCTAGATGTTTAGTGGGAATATGCATTTCATTTTTGAAGGGAAATTGTAGAAACTCAGAATGCGTATTAAAGCATCCTAAGCCTAGTGATTTAAAATAATTATAAAGAGTGTCTCCTATTATGGGTGTTTTTTCATTCAACCTCTGTAAGCATCAATCATAATGTTTAGAAGGTCGCACATGTAAACTTCTGCACCGTGTTTGGGCTAATAATTTATGCATTAATAATTTAAATGATGAATGTGAAGAAGAAGAATGTCCTTAAGAGCATATTGAATGGTTGGTATTATAGACAAAGACAAATTTAGAATTCAATATAAATGAGTTCAATCCTGAAAATATATGTGATTCAAATAAATAAAACTGCCAGTGTAAAAATTATTTGCACCCTTACTGGGCGACTGAAATGTGCATTTTAAATCTGAAAGGAAAATGTCGATTCATAAAATCTTGTAAAAAACATATTGTTTGGGAAGATTTCAAAAAGGATAGAAATATTATAAAAATGAATATATTAACTGTTAAACCTTGTTTCCAGGTGAAATTAATTGGGGCTCAAGTAGAAGAATCAAAAACTTAATCTCTTCAATTGTATTGTTAGAATGAAGAAGAAATTATTAAAGTTCATAGAATGAGAATTTAAATGAAATTAAAATACAATGTTGATTTATTAATTATAATGGATTGTACTGGAAGTATGAGCAAATGGATCGATCAAGCTCATTCCACTATATCCGATATCATTAATAAAGTCAAGAGCAAGGTGGTGGGATATTTATTTAGGGTTGCATTCGTAGGGTATCGCGATTTTTGTGATAAAGAAAAAAGAATAGTATTCCACGATTTCACAGAGAAAATTACGGATATAAAAGAATTTATAATGAAATAAAAAGCACAAGGGGGAGGAGATTCAGCAGAGGATGTAATCGGAGGTTTGAATCAGGGTCTGAAATTGAATATATGTAAGCATCCAGAAAGTATTTTATGTACTGTTTTGATTGCTGATGCTCCAAGTCATGGTAAATAATACCATGACGAAAATGTGGATGACGATCATAATGATAAAATAGAAGACGGTACTTTGGAAGCGCTGATGAAAAAATATAAAGATTGGAAGTTAAATAATTATTTTACATGCATAGGTGTCAATAAATAAACAGATAAAATGTATTAAATTATGAAGGCTGAGTTTCCCACTCTTTAGATTGTCGAGCATGGATAACCAGAAAAATTTTCCTCTGTTTTAAAATACACTCTTAAAAGTTCAATTAAATAAAGTGAGGCGAATGTTTCATTAGTAAGATCATAATTTATAATAAATGCTACATATAAAATGATTGAATTCCCTCCACTTAAGGTAAGTTAAAAAGATGATGAGTACTGGTAAAATTTTCCATAATTATTAAATGAAGCCCAAAGATTTGGTAAAACTACATTAAGAGTTGACAAAAAATAGTTAGATAAGATTAGCGATATTAATTATCAAAATGGTGCTACCAGTTATGTTTTTAAATTCTATGATACTACGAATAATAGATACATGATCGGTAAACTTCCAAAAGAATTGGTTGAACACGATCAAATGATTAAATCGGCTTTACCAAACTCAGATTAGTATAAATAACTTTTAGTAGATAAAGAGGAAAAAGTCAAGAAAGCTAAAAAAAATTCCGACTCCAGATTCTATTCAGAGGCATATTCTTATCAGCTAGCTAAGGCTTATAGACACGAATGCAAAAATATAAAAGGGGCTCCTCCTATATTTTACACACCACCAGTAATATATGAACTTGAACAGGAATTTATGGGAACTAAATATATGTATGCCGAAACCTATATTGATTTAAATTATAAGTGGAAAAAATATACAAATAACGCACGAGGTAGTAGTAAAAAACATTCATATTATACATCATTTACACATTTTAGTTTCCAAGAGACTGGAGGTAGACTTATGATTACTGATTTATAAGGTAAGTCTAATATCTTATCAGATCCTGTTGTCCATTCAGATAAATTAGATGTTATCAAAGATATATGTCAGAACGGAGAAGCTGGATTCAAAGATTTTACAGAATATTAGCATTAGATATGTAGCATAATATGCCAAAAATTACATCTAAACAGGAATTTATTTTAAAAATATGATGCTGACATTTTCCTCACTGAAGATGAAGAAGTGCCGGAATCAAAATAAAAATACGATCAGAAAATTATGCAGATATAAGATCAGGATGTAATTCATATAATTTGTGAATTTTGCTATGAATTCAGACAAATCACTTATTTGGATTACCAATAATAAATTTAAAATTCAGATCAAATTAAGTGTAAATAGTGTATAGAAGAGCTCAAAGAAGAATTTGAATCTACTTGCTAGTGCTGTGAAAATACTTTTAAATTCAATTAATTTTAAGAATTCAGAAATAATCGCTCGCTGCCTAAAATATGTAATGAATGCAAAATACAATGCTCCGGATCATCATCAAATAAATGCTTTTACTGTTCAAGAACTTGTAATATAATTTTAAAGAAAGAAAAAGTATCAGGTTTTTATGAATATATTTGTAAACATTCACGCAAATATTTAGAATATTTAACCTGCAATTAGTGCAATAATAATTTTAATTTTCTAAAAGATAAATGGCCAAGTAAAAATCAATATAATAATCAGGAATTCTTTTGTTATATTTGTTGTAATAAATCTAAATGAAATAATTCAAATATAAAATAAAAGTTCAAATAATAATTCCAATATAAAATAAAATTTTAAGTACATATAAAGAATATTTTATATATTATTATTATCTTCCGCATGTTTGATCGGAGTGATTCTGATTATTATATTTAGGACTAATTTACTATATTCTTTATAGGCTTATATATGTTGGAAATATAAAATTATCTTTTTGTAACAAATTTTATACACAAAATGTTACAGTAATAAATTCATTATTCAAAAAAAATGTGAAAAGTTAAGAAAAGAACCGAGATCGCAAGATAAGCTAATTCTCAAAAAATAATCAATTTTTAAAATAATTTAAAGTTTAACAAAATTTAGAGAATTTATATTTGATACTTATTTATTGATAAAAATCTAATATTATATAGTTAAATTTTCTATTATTTAATTTTGTTTATTTAAAATACATAAATGAATCAGATTCTATCTGTAAATAATTCATCAACAACTAAGAGAAGTAGTACTAAATCTAATCATTCAAATAAATCAATGTCTGGATTATGTTTAAGTATATTTATATTAATTAAAACCA
>Ga0102914_1000085_pt1 | contig 12653 bp, 24 predicted proteins | sample Colrivmeta1561A3_FD_78198 | JGI IMG/M metagenome (GOLD analysis project Ga0102914, IMG submission 78198) | Estuarine microbial communities from the Columbia River estuary - metaG 1561A-3 | ecosystem: Environmental > Aquatic > Marine > Intertidal zone > Estuary | place: USA: Columbia River...
AATATGAGTGAAGTAATTAGTTGAAATTAGTTAATAAGAAGCTCAGAGCTCAGTCGTTGAGAGTGCAGATCATAGCAACACCTCTCTTGATCCAGTGACTCTCAGGCTCGACGGACTTCAAATACACCATCAGGCAGAAATTGGACGAGTGACCAGTAGTCGCCAGTACACCGCGTCTTTCAGTTGTCTTATAGAGCGGGCATTAGTAAATACCAACGGTTGACTTTTAAGAAGCGAGGACAGGCTTAAACCACATCATGGGACACCTGGTATAGAGGATCTTAGCGTCTGACTCGCCAAGACATCTGTTCTTATGATCCCACTAGCAGCCTTCAAGCCACATGCCGTAAACGTGAATACCTTCCTCTGGAGCGGGCACTTTTTCTTTGTCAATGACGTCATGCAAGACTTCGAAATCCATGTCCATAGTGTCGATGGCGATCTTCTTCTTTCTGGCGTAGTTTTGCAGTGCGCCAGTGAGGAAACCGTGAGTGAAGAAGAACTTATTAATCCAGAAGTAGCTGGGGATCTGTGTGTCCTACCAGGTTTTGAAGAACTCCAGTCTTTCCTTCAGATCTTTGATGTAGCCAGCGAGGGGCTTCAACGAAGGGTAGGATTTAGCCATCCACATAACTGGCACCTTCCCGTCAAGCATGTAGAAAAGAGCAGATTCAAGTGAAGGGTTCAAGAGCACCTCACCTTTAATAGCCTTTTTGATGTCTTTCAAGGAATTGATAACGGCGTATAGCAGTCCATTAAACCTGTTGAGTTCTTGAGTAAGCACTGTGTTCATGCTTTACTCGTAAGAGACGGGATACTTCTTCTCAGCGGCTTTGACATTGAATGGAGCTGGGACTTCCTTAAGGATTGAGTCAGCAAGAGCATTTACAATAGCGTCTTGATCTTCATTACCGCTAGTGCCTCCTGCGCCTTAGCATGTAAGCACGGTGAATAGAGTATTTTCAGTCTCGTTGATGTTCTTTGTGATAGCAGCATTAGCATGGAAACCAAAGATCTCAGGTTCGGGGAACTACGGAAGCGACTTGGCGTACTCGATGTAGTCTTCGTAGTTGCCGTGTTTGGGCGAGTAGTAAATGCCTGAGGGACTGAAAGTGTACTCATCCCGGAAGATTTGTTCAGTAAAGTAATCTCTCAGAAGCACCATCAAAGTTCTGCGATCTTTGTCTTCAGTCACACGACCTCCGTAGTTGCATTCACCCACTAGGTATTACAGAGCTTCAAGAGGTACGTTGTCTGGATTTTCATCAACGAAAATTGAAAGTTGTCTGACCGAAATACGTAAATCCGTTTCATTGAACTGATATTGGATGTTCCAGCCGAGGGGACCGTACAGACGACGCTCTTATATAACAGCGTGGAAGAAGCAAAGTCCAAAAAGTAATTTTCTAAACTTCTTAGGTGCAGAGGTGCCGTTGAAGAATGATGGGTTGTTGATTGGGTCAACGAGGAAAGAGTTGCTAACGTTGGAGCGGAGTCCCTTTGGAGCTTCGTTTGTCATCTTGACACCATTCTGCAGGACAGAGACTGGGAAGTTTTCTGAAGGGTAGGAGGTGAGCCAGAGTCTGAAGTCACGGTGGGTAGTGGTTGACGCCATCATATCTTCGCAGACCTTTTCGAGAGTTCCCATCCAGCTGACAGCCAAATGGCAGTTTTGAAGGACAACCCAGTTTCCAGCTTTTTGGGCATCTCTTATAGCGGCTTCGGCTTTCTCTCCCTGACCTTGACCGAGAGAGACAGCTTTGCATGTCTCGGCTTTCTTCTTTGTATCTGCGAATTTAAGGAGACCATTAAGAGGATCAGCTCCGGGAGACAGAATGAAGATCAAAGGAACTAACTGGGATGAATCCTTAAAGATTGTAGCCAGGTCAAATGGTGGAGGAGAAATGAATTCATGGCCAAGGTAGCCGACCACGAACAAACTGATTGCAGGCACGAGTTTGTCTGGTCTGATTGTTCTCAAAATAATAAGTTTGCGCAGGTCATTTAAGATATCGCTTGCTTTTTCCGGATAGACCCATTCTTAAGGTGTTAATGATAGAGCCATCTCCTCGTACTTGGAAAGGTTTTCCATGAAATGCTCCTAAAAGCCTTTAAAGCCAGGCATCTTGCAGGCACGGCAGAATTCAGCCCAACCTTTTTCGTCCATCCAGGAAACTGGCTTGGGTGGGTACTCCTCACCGAGACTGACTCCACCTGTTAGCAAAAATCTGAATTCGAGCATGTCGATTTCTTTTGCCATGTCCTTGAGTTTGATGGACAACAGGAAAGAGAAAATCATTTTGTCTTTTTCGAACAGACTTCTGCAGATGTTACGGTACAAACTAGATAGGAACTCTTTGTTCAAGTTGACAGAGCGTTACTCAAGATCTTCGGCCTAAGGAGCGTCTGAGATTGCCGCTGAGAACAACAGTTGGAAGAAAGGCAACGAGTACTGATACATGGGATCGATCAGTGACAAATCCTGGATGCAGAAGAACAGTCCTGAGGTCTTTAGTGCGATCGGTTTGTAGCTGGTACGTTTCTCGTCGATTTCAACTTCAGTAACTTTGGCAATTTCTTGCTTCTTTTCAATATCTGCAGAGAGGACTGAGGCAGACGAAAGAATTTCAATAGCCGAGGCATCTCCAAGAATGTCCTTTGACTCTTTTAGTACTGTCAGAATTTGATTTTCGGTCTCCTAAAGCTTGTTCTTGTACCTGGCGCTGTCAAGCACAAGTTGCTCTTTCTTGGTTTCGAGGTCGGGGTTCTCCTTTGCCACGACAATCGCCAGTAACTGGTCACTAAGACCCTCGAAGGTGATCATGAAGTTGAGCAAGGTGACCTTGGTCGAGACTTCAGGCAAATAGTGAGGGTTTCTGAGCTTGGTGCACATAAAGAACTTAAATTCTTTGTTGTAATCCATGGTAGTATCACCGATCTTGATAGTCATAGCCGCACCCTTCTTGAGAATTGACTTCGTCAGGAGGGGTTCAATTGCGGGGTCAAGCTCTTCGCCGCAGTTCTCCATCAGCACTGGGATGCCCTAACTAATACATGCTTCCAAGTATTTTAGATAGGTGCCATCACTGAATTTCATGATTTTTATGTTTTGCTCTTTACCCATCTGGCGCAGCCATTTGTTGGCCTGGCCTTGGGGGTCGATAAATAATGGCCATCTGCGGGTTTTAGACTAGATAATAGCATTTTCAATTGAGAAAGTGTCCGATGGAAGTCCCTGCATTGTCCAGTTACGGATCGCAATAGGGTCTCCAAGTACACGCTAGAGACTGAAGGCGCCCGAGTTGGGAATCTTCTTGATAGCACATTACTTGACCCACTCTGCGGCAAGCTCATCTCTGTATACAGAGTTAAATGCACCAAGGTAGGCGATCATACCAGAAGAGATCAGCACATCACCAGTCAAATTGACGAAAGTGACACTCAGAGTTTCAGATGTCGACTTCCACAGCGTCTTTTAGGAGCCCAGGCCTTAGATGAGCTTGGTAGCGCGAATCAGCTTCTGTTCGCATTCTTATACGTCGGCTTCGAGCTAGGCTTTGTAATCCATAGTTTCCTGCAGACTTCTCTTGAGACCTGCTACTTTTCCCTAGACCTCTTTGAGAGAGGCCTGCTTAACTTTCAGTACACCCATAACCTCTTCGTATTAGCCCATAGCAATAGCCAGTTGGGCCTGTTTTGGCTTAACGATCAGGTTGACTCTATAGAAAGACTCCATAGCGATAACCCAGGCGGCCATGTTTGCGGCAACTTTGTTGATACCTAGCAAATGTTTTTTGTCAAACTTGGGATCAGCTAAAAGTGGCTGCAGAGCTTTGATTTGCTTTTCTGTTAGTTCTTCCTTTTTATAGAACAACAGGTTCTTCAGGAATTCACCATCATTCATTAGCGTTTTTGTTGGTTCCCACCAGTCCTGTACTTTCTTTTGTGTTGTAGGATCCATCTTGCTGATTGGTGTAGCATTCATCAAGATGCAAACACCCGTCATTACCATTATGACATCAACGTGAGGGCTCTTCACAGTCTTGATTTCAGTAATATCATTTTTTGTGATAGCGTTAAGAGCTTCTTTAGCGGCCTCGAGAGCTGGAATAGCCTCTGCTAGCGCAGCCTCGCAATCCATTTTAATGGCATTTGCATCATCAGCCATGACCTGTGCGGCTCTTTCTTCAACACCAACGACGGCTGCTACTGCTTCAGCGGCAACAGCTTCTTTCTCGACTTAAATGGCTTTGACTTCGACTTCTTTACTAGTTTGAATGAGCAGGGGTTGCTTGGCTTCTAGTTCGGCCTGCATTTTCCCGACAGATTCCTCAGTGCTAATCAGGCAATCGTAGCCATTCAAGTACTTGTCTCTGGATAATTTGATTTCTTATCGTTTCTCAGCGAGCAGCAGTCTAAAGGTGCTGATAAGCTCTAGGTAACTGGTGGGAGTAACGTAGTAGTGGCGTTTGAGCTCGCGAAGGAATTTTTTACTCGACTGCTCAGTTGTTGAGTGGAATGTCTGCACCATTGTTACACAGCTTGACCGAGTGGAGTCTTCCATATCAATTTCGCCGAGGAACTTCAGCGCCACAGACTGTAAGGCGTCCTTGGGCCACTCTGAAAACCAATCAATGGTCGTGCAGTTGACCAGTGAGGGGAAGCTTCTGACTCTGTTTCTGAACGAGTCTCCAATTGGCGAGAAACACAGTACAATGTGCAAGTTTTGCTTGCAGCGCTCGACGAAAAAGCTGAAAAGTTGGGCGGGTGTTCCATCTGGGCACCTATTTTACTCTTTTGCGATTTTTCTGACTGAGTCTTGGACCATCACCTTCTCATCGATCGGGAAAATATTTGGCACCTCTCCGGTATTCAGGATGTTGTTGATGTCTTCCAGGAAAGCCTCTTCTTTGATTGAGTTATCAGTGAAGATGAACGTTGTCGTCTTGCCAGAACCTCCACCGCAGCTTCTCATCAAATTCTTGAGATCTTCGCGGAATTGTGGCATTTTGTAGTTCTTCTTGATTTCGATTTAGAAAATATCGAAGTCAGTAATCTTTGAGGCAAGTCTTGTCAGCGATTGGCGACCTGAACCTCCGACTCCGACAAGCAATGCATGACCTCCTGGCTGTTTAAGAACCCTACTGACTCTGAGTAAGTGCTCGACTGCAAAACTGAACAGCACTAGGTCCATTGGTTTGTCAGCCATCATATTGTACTGGTTAAGAGATTCGTCTGCTGCTGCGTTGAGCTTCTCTTTGTTATCAAGCTCTTCATAGGGGCGCTCTTGCATGCCAAAGTTGGTCATAATATCACCGAAGGCAAGACCGCGCCATTCATCTAGATCTTAAACTTTTCCGTCCTTGTCCAGATCCAAATGCTTGAACAAAATGTCGAAGGTTGCGCCGAAAGGAGCGCGTGTTGCTTCTTTTGCTGCATTCATCATCCACAAGCGGTCATCGTCATTGACTAGACGATCTCCGAACACTCTAGTGGCTTCATGGGCCCAAAGCCGAATCATTTAATCAGAGTTGGTGACTTCTCTCTTGGTCACCATGCAGATTCCGCAGATAACTTTGGACACGTCACGCAAGTTGAAGGTGTAATGGGACTTGAGGGGTGTGGGCTTTAGGTCTTCTTAAATTTGCTTATAAACCTGAAGGGTGGCGTTTACAATCTTACCTTCTAGAGCTGCGACTTCCTGTGCAAATGCTCCAGTTCGGAAGTACCAGCGAAGGATGCTGGTGAAGATTGAGACCATTGTTGAGTCATCAAACAGTGCGAAGGCAACCACGTTGAAGTGGCGCTGGAAGCGAGGGGTGATAAATGTCTTTCCACCTCCGGGGGGACCCATAGCAGCGATGACCATAGTGTCAACGAATTTCTTGAAAGGATGTTTGTTGTCCTTCAAGTCGTACCATCCACCTTGGTCCATAAGCTGGCGCAGAATTTCGATTGGGGGCTGGGCTCCGTACTTCTCTACTTAAGGCATGTTGAGATCGTCAACAAAAATGACTGCCTTCATACCGAACATTTTTGGTCCGAAAATACCAGCGCGGCGCTTGTCAGATTTCTGGTCGATAATACCTTGGACCTGGTTTGAGCCAGTTTGAGCACTGAAACCGATTTGAATAATATTGAACTTCTCTTTAGGGAGAGTATTAAGGAGTACATTGTTGATGTAAACACTCTTGCCCGTTCCGGTTGGGCCCACGAACAAGGTAGGAATTTCATTGTAGATGCAATGCTCCTGGATGTAAGAGTAACGAATGGTGTCAATAGTCGTCACTACGATGTCTTGCACTACAGCATCCTTGGCGAACTTGTCGATTGAATCCTTATCAACGAGTGACAGCCATGGCTTCCATTCATTCTTGTCTGGGAAGAAGACATAGTCATAAATGGTTCCCTTGTTTAAGGCTTCAGGCAGGATTTTACGGTTGTTGAACTTCAAAATGCCGTCAATCTCACCGTTACAGACTTTGCGGAAGAAGAGGTCGAAAGGTCTACGGAACTGGGTGTTAACAGTCACACAGAGTGACCAACAGCAAGAGAAAACGAAAGCACTGTCGACTATTTGCAGCACTGTTTTCTTATCGAGAGCACTGAGATCACTTAAGAGCCCCTCTTCTTTTGCGCCCTTCTTAGCAGCCTTTTCGGGGTCAGGGTTGAAGACTTTCAAGAATGAGGTCCACAATCTCAGGATTGACTGTACAATTGCTTAGTCGTTTGTGGGGGTAGTCTCTTGGCATTCGTTTCTGATAAAGTTGATGCATGGCTGGAAGATAACTTCAACGAGCTCGTCGAAAAGGGGAATGAAATGTGAGGCTACATTCTCATCGAGGAAATAAGCTGGGATGCTGAGTTTCCAAGAGTCGTAAAGTGGTCGCCATCCCATCTCGTGGGGCTGCATGTAGACCATACCGCAGCGGGACACAGTCGCGGGTGAGGCGACGGCGAGATCCATAGGCTCGAAGATCATATTCATGTTTGCAGACATCTGGATGATTTCGCCGGACATGAGACAGAGCTTCTTGTTATCGTCCAGTACGGTATTCATGTTCTCGATCCAAATAGCGTCGACAGGGCCGTCAAAAACCAACCATCTGCGGTCGGTTACTTCCATACCAGAGGCCATTTCACGATACCAGACGGCAAGTACACCATCGCTCCAGTCGTGAGTAGCTTCGTCGAAGTTACCATACAACTGGCCCATTGAAATTGACTTGGGGTTGACAATTTTGATGTGGGTCTTCATTTCTTCTTAGAGACCTTTTTCTTTGAGCATCGTCAGAGCAGATGCTAAAACGTTCATTGCTGAAGTTTTACCGGCAAACGGTTCACCGACAACCATGAGACCGTGTCTAACGACGATCATTTCATAGAGCTGAATGATTTTATCAAGGAAGTAGGGAACGGCTTGAAGCTTGAATTTGACACAAGAAGCCAAAATGCAAGATTTCATATCATCGTAGTCGGGTTCGGGAAGCACTATTCCGGGGAACAGGTCATTGGTGATGTTTTTGAATAGTGGCAAATCGTGGGACAAGAACTTCGCCAAGTTGACATCTTAAATGGCACGAAGCAGCAGGATACTTTCATCTTCTTCGATGTACTTGCGCTTCAAGTTGCCAGCAGCAGTAATTACAGACTTTACAGCACGCATTCCATAATCGTAATGATGCTGGGATGAGAGCTACTCTGAGCAAAGCTTGTAGGTTGTCGTGATTTTCAGTGACAAGGGCTTGGCATGCATAAATCCGAACGAGTAGAGGGAGATTTCAGCGATCATAGCATAGTCAGGTACCATCATAGCGACAGATCTGAAAAGAGCCTTCAAGTTATCGGGGAGTTCTGAACGGCCAGCATATCCAGGATTCATAGTAATGAAGCAATTGCAAGTCCACTTAATGGGGATTATTTGACCCTCAAAGTCAAACTCGAACATCTTCCTTTCGACTGCAATCTAAATAGACTGTAGTTGCTGGGCAATAACGGAAAGTACCTCAAGGTCAATTCTGTTGAACTCGTCGAAGCACGACCAGGCACCGCAGGAGGCGAGACCTTTGAAGAATTTCGCCATTTGCTTGTAGTCCAGACCATCGGAACAGTTGAACACAATACACTGACGGGCTAAGGCCTTGGAGAGATCTTTGACAGTCTCTGTCTTACCGGTGCCGGCTGGTCCTTCTGGGGCGCCACCATAATTGAGGAAGAGAGCACCGCAAAGAGTTCTGTAGCAACGATCTGTCAGGGGCGTGATTACCAGGCGAGCTGAGTTGCCCAGATACTCGTAGTTGTAACCTAAAGTGCTGTTGATGATTCTCACCCACAAATCCTCCTTTTCCCAATAGTAACGCAGTTGTGACTGCCACATGAAGTCGTTCACATCCGAAACTTGCTTCAAGATCAAGTCATTTCTGATCACATCACGCGCGTGCACATCAAGCACGACCAAAGCCTCGAGCGTGGCTCTTTGCAGTCTGGTAATGTTGGTTCGAACCAGGGCAACAATTCCATTCATCTAAAGAAGAGTTAGAAATCTGAAAGAAGGATGTGTCTCAGAACCTGACTAGAAAATGCATTGCAATCAGCGAGCTGACTGCTTATATATCCATTCATTGTTTCTCAATCATGCGACAAAATTACTTACCTATGTGTTAAGCTGATCGTAGAAGATCTCCAAGCCGTGGATGCCACTTTTCTTCATCGCTTCCTCTGCGTCCTGAGTCCACTGCATCATGCTGACTGCGAGGACTGCCTGTCCTTGCCACTCTGTCACCCACGCTTCACGGGATGCAGCTTTCTTTAAGGCTTAATTAGATCTGTCAATGCAGTCTCTGATCGAACTTGACATTACTGACTCCACGTCTCTGAGCCATTGTTCGACTGCACCTTTAGTTGCAATAGGGTCGATTTCCTTAATAAACTTAACATGTTCTTTTTCAGCAGAGTACATGCCTTGAATCTTCTTTGAATCGTCGAAGTCGAGCATATTGATGCCTTCAAAACACTTTTTCAAGTGAGGCTGGACTCTGAGAGGCTCTTTCGTTTCAGCAAGAATTTCAAGCAATTCTTCCGAGGACAAGAAGTAAAAACGTGGGAACTAGGCGCACTTTCCGTCCAAGTAAAGTTGAAGACCCTTCTGGACTTCTTCGAGTTTGGCAAGTGCTGCTTTGAGGTCCTCGTTGAGTCTTGGGATCTTGTAAACGGAGTTGGCGGAAGTGTCAGAGTTGACCTACTTCATGATGGTCTTCCAGACTGCATCCACTTCCTTGAACTTAGTGCCTTCTTTGGCCATTTACTTCATAATATCGTCTGAGCTGAACACGGGCTCCAAGGCCATCCAGGCGACTTGAACTTTTAGCCAGTCTTCCAGACCTTCTTGGGTGCGGATCAGACGATTTTCCCACACGCAAATTTCATCATAGAACACCTTGGCGTAGGGACTGCCTTTCATTGTTTGGGTCTTGATGAGATGATCGTCGAGAATTGTTTCAAGAATTTCTATGTCTTCTCCGAGAAGAATGAAGGACTTGCCTCCCCAGTCTTTGCAGCCGAAGGTAACTGGTTCCCATTCTGAGTACATTTTATCTAGAGTCTTTCTGTTGGAGAACTCTTTCAGCGCAGTGTCGGCGATTTCTTCAAGTCTTTGTCTGATACCATCAAATTAAGCTCCTGCAGCCCCGTTAGGTTATACTGGTCCTTGAAGGTCTGTACATGAGTTGATAACCTGTTAGAGGGTCTCTGTGCCAGTCCACTTGACTTCGATGATTTCGCTGATCTTTTCCAGATGACGTTCTTCCATACCTTCAGTGCACAAGGCTCTGATGACCGGAAGGAATCTTCTGAAGTTTTTGATCTTTTCAAGCTCTGTCTTTGCAAGCTCTTTGGGTTTGGTGATCTTATCTCTTTCGAAGACACCCTGCAGCCTGTTTGCGAGACCCATCATACGTTTGTGTTCTCTTTCAACGTCATCAGGCACTAACGAGGTAATAGGATTGGATTTCCACTGTTGCACAATATACTTCTGGGAGTCTCTGATGAGATCCCAAAGCTCTTCGTAGGGCTTCAGTTGCTTTTTGCTCAGATCGATGTCTGGGTACTCGGTGACGGGCAGCTCAAGGTCCACTTCCTGCTCGTTGATCTTCACCATGTTCTCTGAGAGTTTGGTGAGCTGGCCGTTGAGTCTGGCGATAGTGTTATTATACTCATCTTCTTTTTTAATGATGGTGTATTCCTTGAACTTCTCAACATCTTATTTAACATCTTTCAGTTCGTCGATGAAATGTTTGGTATCCATCATGAGTCTAGTCTCGATGTCTTTTCTTTGTTTGTCGAGCAAGTCGCCTTATTATTCGATTAGTTCGCCAATCTTTCTGGCTTGGGTGTAGACGCTCTTGATGTTCTGGTGGGGTGCGTCGTCTTAGATGTCGTGGATGGGGTAGTCGTAAAGCATCATGAGCCAGTCAATCATATCAGAGTACTGGGTGATGATGCGCTGCTTTTCGCTATTGCGAACGTCATCAAGGTACTTCTCGTACTACACTAGCTTGCTGGAGGTATCAGCCTTATCCAAAAACTTGGCCTGCATAGCTCTAACAGATGCCATCACATTCTGTTGCAGTTCAGTGAAGACGTGGTTGTGGATCTTGGCGCAGATCTGCTTTATAAGTTTGTTGCAGATCTTGATGAGGTCTTCGTTGAGGGTGTTGCACTCCACGAGGAACATACTCATTCGCATTTCATACGGTGTCTTCTTCGTGATCTTCTGAATTGTATCCTGGTATTTCTTGATCTCCGCCCTAAATTCCTCCTATTTTTTTGGTTCCTTTTGCAGGAATTCTGTAATCCTCTTTTCTTCTGAGAGCAAGAACAAAAATTCATCGTAGATGTGAAGGCACTTGCCAACAGCACTGAGGTTTTCAGAAATGATGGTTTCAATCTCCTTTGTTGCTTGGGAAATAATCAGGTCGTCGTCCTTAATTTCCCAGAGCTTTGACTTGTCGTTGTTGGCGATCTGGATATCGGCTCTGGGCATGCCTTTGGTGATGGAGATCATGTTGAGCACGATGGCAACTAGCTTCTTGCGCACATCATCAAGGTTGTCGGCAAAGTCAATCTCATCTTCCCTGAGTACGAGGGACAAGGTGATGAAGGTGTGCTCGAACTCAGTGTCGGGGTCATACTCACGGACAATGATGTCTTCGGGAGTTGGGTATTTGCCGTTGGGCTTTTTGAATTGGCGGAAAAAGTCAACGTAATTAGAAATGGACTTAGTGACAAGTTCTCTAACCTAGTTGGACATAAGAGCAGCACATGAGTCGAAGAAGGTCTTGGTCTGGTCCTTGTCCAACTTCTCGAGCTCTTCTCTGAGAATGTTAACAGCGCTTCTGTTCCAGTTTTGGCTGAGAAGACTGGCCACTTTGTCGATTTGGTTGCCTTGGTTTTGGGTGAACTACGCGAGAGGCACTGGTTTCTCTTCACGAGTGGGCAGTGAGACAAGGTAGGTCTGATAGTAATCCTTCTCTCTCCAGATCCTCATGAGTTCGAGAGTTGCCTGACTGCAAATGCAGAGATTCTCGGACATGAGCATGCGTGCCATCATGACGTTGTGCTTCCACTCTTCGTTTGGCTCGATGCCTTTGTAGTAGTCATCGCCCCAGGTGATTGGCTGATTGAGAACTTGTTGGATGCCGAGTCTTCTCATTTCGTTTTCGTCTTTAAGGATGTAGTCCATAATTGACTTTCGGACTGAGTCGAAGTAGTCCTTGTTGATTTCGTTCAGCATAGTGTCAACGAGGTGCTCGATTCGGTCTTTTTCTACGGCATGAAGATCACCGGGGATGAGCTCGATGATGTGGGTCAGCCAGTACTGTCTGATGGGAGCGATCACATCAACACTGATTTCGTTCTCAACATACTGGCGGTAGCGGTTGTAAGACACACGGCGGGCGTTGATACGACGGGGGTCAGCGTTTTAAGGATTGATGACTCCATCGTACTCTTCGGCTTCGTCGGCGGGCTGGAGATTGCTTTCACTGATGATATCAAGCTTGGTGCCAGTCTCAGATACGTCCTTGTAGCGGACGATGCGAGTGTCAACATCGATGTAGAAACCCTTGCCAGAGGGGGTGAAGTTGGTACCAATCTTGTGAGATACGGATAGGTAGTGGCGTTGGGAGCTGACTGGGGCTGCAAGAGTGCGGCTGAAAGGGTCAATGACTGGCGGGAAGCGACTCATAGCCTTGTCAGGTCTGCGGAAGCTGAGCTACATCAACTGTTTAGGGTTGTTGGCTAAAAGACTGAACTCTTGTTAGCTGGCCATGGGGTCGTCACCAGCGCCAAGGAGTTCACTTGTGATGCGGGCCTCGTTAAAAGGCTTGGTGAACTTGCGGGTGGGGGAGTCGTTGACGTCATAAGCTTGGTGTGGAACATGACCTCCAGTAGATTTGAAGGTGAGGGTCTTGAGCTGGGACTGGCCCTTGTTGTTTGTCGTGTAAGCCATGTTGGCTGTCATTTGATATTAGGGACCTGAGTTCTCCATTTGTGGGTGTTGCAGAGGGGGTAACATGTTGTTACGCTGGGCTTAGATGTCCATCATACCCTTAACCGTCTGTTTCTGGACTTGGGGCTTGTTCTTGTTGATAGGA
>Ga0102914_1000089_pt1 | contig 12453 bp, 14 predicted proteins | sample Colrivmeta1561A3_FD_78198 | JGI IMG/M metagenome (GOLD analysis project Ga0102914, IMG submission 78198) | Estuarine microbial communities from the Columbia River estuary - metaG 1561A-3 | ecosystem: Environmental > Aquatic > Marine > Intertidal zone > Estuary | place: USA: Columbia River...
CAGCGCGGTCTTGCGCAAGTCGCAAATCAAGTGTGCCTTCATAAATTGAACGTCCACAAATAACGCCTTCAATACCATCGTCTTGCACAGCGCACAATGCTTCTACATCTTTAATATTGTGCACACCACCAGAAGCAATGACAGGAATCGTCATGCTACGTGCCAGGCGCACAGTCGCATCAATATTGACACCGCCCATCATCCCGTCACGTCCAATGTCCGTGTAGACGATGGCTTCGCAACCGTAGTCTTCAAATTTTTTTGCAAGATCTAATACTTCGTGACCAGATAATTTACTCCAACCATCTGTGGCAACTTTGCCGTCTTTAGCATCCAGTCCGACAATAATCTGGCCTGGAAATGCACTACAGGCGTCGTGCAAGAAACCTGGACTTTTAACAGCTGCAGTGCCAATGATGATGTAGCTCAGGCCGTTATTCAAATAGCGCTCGATTGTATCGAGGTCACGAATACCACCGCCCAATTGCACCGGAATTTCATCGATATCGTTTTCGATGGCAAATTCCCGCACCGCTTGCATGATCGCTTTGACAGCTAGCTCATTCTTTGGTTTCCCGGCAAATGCGCCGTTCAAATCAACCAAGTGCAGGCGACGTGCCCCTTGCTCCAGCCAATGGCGCGCCATGTCAGCTGGGTTTTCGGAGAACACGGTGGCTTGTTCCATATCGCCTTGTTTCAGGCGCACACAATGACCGTCTTTGAGGTCGATGGCAGGTATGAGCAGCATGGCTACGTTATGAATTTAAGTTGGTTAGTAAGAGTGTCATTTGAATCATTGGTCTACGGCTCGAAGCAAAATTAAAAATCGCATCGATCAATCAATTACGGCTTCCAATGCACAAAATTTTTATATAGCTGCAATCCAACAGATGCGCTTTTTTCCGGGTGAAACTGTGTTGCAAAAATATTTTCTCGGCCTACTGCGCATGCAAACGGTTCGCCATACATTGTCTCACCAAGAATATGCGCTACATTTTCAGGCACAGCATGATAGCTGTGTACAAAATAAAAATAGCTATCATCAACAATACTGTCCCAAAGCGCATGAGATTGGGTTTTTCTGACGCGGTTCCAACCCATCTGCGGCACTTTGAAACGTGATCCATCCTCTTGTAGCCGGCCATCCAAGCGAAAGCGAACCACCTTCCCAGGCAACAAACCCAAACCTGGCGTGTCACCCTCTTCGCTCCAATCAAACAACAATTGTTCGCCCACACAAACGCCCAACATCGGTATGTTACGTGACGCATCCATCATCGCTTGCTGCAAACCTGACTCACGCAGGCAGCGCATGCAATCCGGCATTGCTCCTTGCCCCGGGAATACCAAACGATCAGCAGACTTGATATCCGATACTTCGCCAGAAATAATGACATTCGCTTCAGGAGCTACATGACGTAAGGCTTGCGCTACAGAGCGCAGATTTCCCATACCGTAATCAACTACTACAATTTTGTTCATGATAATGATTCAATGCTTATCCACTTCGCGCGCAATCATTGCACAGCAATCCATGTATTTTATAAGCTACCTTTTGTAGAGGGGATTGTGCCTGCCGCGCGCTGATCAACTTCTGCAGCCATGCGCAATGCGCGACCAAAGGCTTTAAAAACGGTTTCACATTGATGGTGCGCATTTTCACCACGCAGATTATCGATGTGCAAAGAAACGAGTGCGTGATTGACGAAACCTTGAAAAAATTCATGGGCTAGATCAACGTCGAAGGTGCCGATCATGGAACGCTTGAACGGCACATAATATTCCAACCCTGGACGTCCAGAAAAATCGATCACTACTCGCGACAATGCTTCGTCCAAAGGCACATAAGCATGTCCGTAACGCCGAATGCCCTTTTTATCTCCCATTGCCTGGGCAAACGCCTGACCCAAAGTAATGCCGACATCCTCCACAGTGTGATGCGCGTCGATATGCAAATCACCTTTTGCCTCAATGTCCAGATCAATCAAGCCATGCCGCGCAATTTGATCGAGCATATGATCAAGAAATGGGACACCAGTATTCAATATTTGTTGGCCTGAGCCGTCGATATTGATCGCGACGCGAATTTGCGTCTCATTGGTATTGCGGATAACGGAGGCAATGCGTGGGTTATGCATGTTTATAAGGCAAGAGAATTTTTATACTATTTTTAGGAATGTATGAAATGCATTAAACGCAAAATCAATTCAGTGAATCTCTCAGTGCATCAAGGAATGCCGCATTTTCTTCTGGTGTACTCACCGTGATGCGCCAACAATTTTCTAATAACACATGCATTTTACCTACATTTTTAACCAAGATCTTGCGATCTAGCAATTTTGAGTAGATATCATCGCTTTTTTTACCGACAACGTTCACGCGAACCAACACAAAATTAGCTGCTGATGAATAAATATGCAATCCTGGCAACGCAGTCAAGGCTACCACTAATTTAGTGCGCTCCTCCCGCAATAACGCTGCCTGCGTATTCAACACATCAATGTGTTCCAGTACAAACTCCGCCGTTGTCTGCGTCAATACGTTAATGTTGTAGGGTGGACGCACTTTTTCAAACTCCGCCAACAAAGCTGCGCTGGCAGACATATAACCCAGTCGTATTCCGGCCAAGCCGAGCTTGGATACGGTGCGCATCACGATTAAATTGTCGAAGTCAGCAAGGCGGTTCATAAAACTGGCTTGCGCAAATGGTTGATATGCTTCGTCGACAATGACTACGCCAGAATTACCAACGGCGCGGATGATCTCCTCCATAGCGTCGACATCAAACAAATTCGCTGTCGGGTTATTAGGGTAGGCAAGATAAGTGACTGCGGGCTTATGCTTTGCAATCGCTTCCAACATGGCTGCTTTGTCCAGCGAAAAATCCGATTTAAGCGGTACACCGACAAAATCCAACCCTGCGAATTTTGCTGACATGGCGTACATCACAAAAGTCGGCACCGGCGCCAACACAGTCGCACCTGGCTTTGCACAAGCGACAGAAATCATACTGATCAACTCGTCAGAGCCATTTCCTAGCACCACATCAAAACCCGCGGGTACGCCCAACTTAGAGCAGATTTTTTCTTTCAATGCGAAATAAGAAGGTACTGGATAGCGATTGATTGCGACATCCGAAAGCCGCTGTGCCAACTCGGTTCGCAAATGCGGCGGCAAGGTGTATGGGTTTTCCATCGCATCCAACTTGATAAAACCTGTAGAATCAGGGACATGATACGCAGAGAGCGCACGAACGTCTGAACGGATAATATTTTCGATTAGTGACATAATTAGTGAGGTAATTGGCTGCGGTCAATAGACATTTATTTACTGCTCGGGATTCAACACAGATGGCGATTGCTTCGCTTTCGTACTGCGTTTTTTGCCGCTTTTACTTTTAACCATGTTCGGCATCTTTTCCCGTACCGGTTCTGTTGGCTGTGGATTAACTTGCTCGCGCAACTGATTCTCAGGTGATGCAAGCCGCTTTTCAATCATGTCACAATACGTTCCGTTCAACTCAAAACCAACATAATCGCGCCCACAACGTTGTGCTGCCACTGCCGTCGTGCCACTCCCCATGAAGGGGTCAAGAATAACACCGCCAAGTGGACAAGAAGCCTTGACCATACGTTCAATAATTTCTAATGGCTTCTGCGTTGGATGATCGACGCGCTCTTGATGTTCTCGATGGAGGCGCGACACGCTCCAAACATCTTTCGGGTTATAACCAAGCTCTAGCCATTTTGAACCAACAAAGATTGCGCGTGAGCGTGCCTTTTTGGTTGCAGCATCATACGGAATACGAATTGCATCTAGGTCGAAGTAGTAATCTTTACGCTTGACGAAAAACCCCGCTGTATCATGTACCGAGCTATAGCTGCGTACACTACCGCCCATCGAGGGCACTCGCCGATCCCAGATGATTTCATTCATCATTATCATGCGTTGTTTTAACATGACAAAAATTTCTGGCGAATAGCGCCACGTCAAAAAAATGTACAAACTACCGTTTGGCTTTAGTTTCGGTAATGCTGCATCAATCCATTGTGCAGTCCAACACAAATAATCTTGGACTTCTTGCCTATCTGAGTCATTGCCATAATCCTTGCCAAGGTTATACGGCGGGTCGGTCAGAATCAAATCGATAGTACCATCGGGAATGCGCGTCAATCCCGCCAGCGCATCTTCGCAAAAGATCCGATTGCGCCAGGTGCCTGTCATTTCAAACGAAACTCTGCCGATTTTGCATGTGCTTGCAAACCTTCGCCATAGGCAAGTTCTGCCGCGATTTTACCCAAGACTTGAGCGCCAGCCTCGCTCACGTAAATGATGCTAGAGCGCTTCTGAAAGTCATACACGCCCAGCGGCGATGAAAAACGTGCCGTACGAGAGGTTGGCAACACATGGTTGGGTCCCGCGCAATAATCGCCCAAGGATTCAGACGAAAACCGGCCAAGAAACATCGCACCCGCATGACGGATTTTATCTGCCCATTGCTGCGGATTTTCACTGGAAATTTCTAAGTGTTCTGCTGCAATCAGGTTGGCGATTTCACATGCCTCGTCCATGTCGCGCACTTTAATGAGTGCACCACGATCAAGCAAGGATGTCTGAATCACGTCTTTACGCGGCATGTCACCAAGTAGACGATTAATACTCGCCTCAACTTGTGCGATGTATGTAGCATCTGGACAGAGTAAAATCGATTGCGCAAGCTCATCGTGCTCTGCCTGCGAAAATAAATCCATTGCGATCCAATCAGGATCGGTAGAGCCATCGCAAATCACCAAAATCTCGGATGGGCCTGCAATCATATCGATACCCACTGTGCCAAACACGCGACGCTTAGCAGCAGCAACATACGCATTTCCTGGCCCAACAATTTTATCGACTTGCGGGATCGTCTCAGTACCGTAAGCAAGTGCTGCAACCGCTTGTGCACCACCGATAGTGAACACACGATCCACACCCGCAATGGCTGCTGCAGCCAATACCAGTTCATTGTTGACCCCATCCGGTGTGGGCACCACCATGATGACTTCTTGGACACCCGCTACTTTTGCTGGAATCGCGTTCATTAACACCGACGATGGATAAGCGGCCTTGCCACCAGGAACGTAAATGCCAACACGATCGAGTGGCGTTACCTTTTGCCCTAGTACAGTGCCATCTGTTTCAGTGTAGGTGAAACCATGAGAGCCACATTCTTGTTTTTGCCGCTCGTGATAACTGCGTACACGGTCAGCTGCTGATTGCAATGCTGCGCGACGCGTTGGCGATAATTGTAGAAGCGCCGTTTGCAACGCATCTTGTTTGATTTCAAGCGCAGCAAGGTTGCCTGTGTTGAGACGATCGAATCGGTTGGTATATTCCAACACCGCAGCATCGCCACGCCGTTTGACATCCGCCAAAATCTGCGCGGCAGCACGATCAATTGCCTCGTCCTCGCTCGCCTCAAATGCGAGTACGCCAAAGAGCTGCTCTCTAAAATTGAGGTTAGTCGAATCGAGCTTGCGAATTTGAATGGCCATGTTGTTCTCTGTCATGTGGCGATCGATGATCCTACTTATTGGACACCTTGTTAAAAGCATCTAAAATGGGCTGCAAGCGTTCACGCTTTAATTTTAACGCGGCCTGATTAACTACTAGGCGCGATGAAATTTCCATGATGTGCTCAACCTCTTGCAAATTATTAGCGCGTAGTGTGCTCCCTGTGCTGACGAGATCAACGATTGCATCTGCTAGGCCTATCAATGGCGCCAATTCCATTGATCCGTATAGCTTGATCAAATCGACGTGTACACCTTTCGCAGCAAAATGCTCGCGTGCAATCTGCACGTACTTAGTCGCGACCCGCAATCGTGCGCCTTGGCGCACTGCGTTGGCATAATCAAATCCATTCGGCACCGCGACTGACATACGGCACTGAGCAATATTTAAATCGATCGGTTGATACAAGCTCTCGCCGCCATGCTCATACAATACATCTTTTCCGGCGACACCAAAATCTGCAGCGCCATACTGCACATACGTTGGCACATCAGAAGCGCGCACGATGATGACTCGTACATTGGGGTCATTTGTCGGCAAAATCAACTTGCGGGAGGTTTCTGGATCCTCAGTCACGACAATACCTGCTGCTTTTAACAGCGGTAGTGTTTCTTCAAAAATACGCCCCTTTGATAAGGCAAGGGTGAGTTGCTGGCTCATTATTTGACTCGCTGAATATGTGCGCCAACGGCGGAAAGTTTTAATTCCATACGATCATAGCCACGATCAAGATGATAAATACGATCTACCAATGTCTCACCTTGCGCAGTCAATGCCGCGATGACGAGTGATGCAGATGCACGTAAATCCGTCGCCATCACAGGCGCACCGATCAATTTTTCGACACCATCAACAATCGCTGTGTGCCCTTCAATACTAATTGATGCGCCCAAGCGGTTCATCTCTTGTACGTGCATAAAACGATTTTCAAAGATAGTCTCCGTCACATGGCTACTACCTTCTGCGATGCAATTTAAGGCCATAAACTGTGCCTGCATATCGGTGGGAAAGCCTGGATATTCTGTCGTGCGAAAGCTTACTGCCCTTGGCCGAGCCGCCATCTGTACGCGTATCCAGTCTTCGCCGGAAGTAAGTATGGCACCAGCTTCACGTAGCTTGTCGAGCGCAACATCAAGAATATCGGTGCGGGTATGCGTCAACGTGACGTCGCCACCAGCAGCAGCCACAGCACACAAAAATGTCGCTGTCTCGATACGATCCGCTATCACACTATGGGACGCACCGTGTAATTCTTCAACACCTTGAATGACCAAACGATCCGAGCCAATCCCTTCTATCTTAGCGCCCATCGCAATCAATAAGTGCGCTAAATCTGTTACCTCTGGCTCGCGGGCCGCATTTTCTAATACAGTTTCACCTTCGGCTAAGGTCGCTGCCATCAGCAAATTTTCCGTACCTGTGACAGTAATCATGTCAGTGACGATACGCGTACCTTTGAGCTTTTTCGCCTTAGCGTGAATATAACCAGCCTCAATGGTAATCTCTGCACCCATCGCTTGCAGTCCCTTGATATGCTGATCCACGGGTCGCGAACCAATTGCGCAACCACCAGGCAAAGATACCTTAGCCTCACCAAAGCGCGCTACCAAGGGCCCCAATACTAAAATTGAAGCACGCATGGTTTTCACCATATCGTAGGGTGCTTCCAGTTTATTGATCGCATTACCACGCAATATGACTACGTCATTATCTTGCTCAACAGCCAAACCAGTTTGGCGCAGCAATTTCAACATCGTCGATACGTCTTGTAGATGCGGCACGTTCGATAAGGTCAACGCATCTGCAGTCAACAAACCTGCACACAAAATAGGCAGCGCCGCATTCTTTGCACCTGAGATAACAATCTCTCCTGAGAGCCGATGACCGCCTTGAATGAGTAGCTTATCCATGATTTTTTCTATTGTTGGAGTTGGAATTCTTCTGGCGTCAACGTCTTCATGGACAATGCATGGATTTCTGCGCGCATTCGATCACCCAATGCAGCGTACACCAGTTGATGACGCTGAATCAGACGCTTGCCCGCAAAGGCACTCGATACGATGATGGCATTGAAATGCTGACCATCACCCTCAACCTCAAGGTGGCTGCATTCAAGACCAGCAGCGATATAATTTTTAACTTGTTCTGGGGTAGGCAACATGACTCAGTCTTTATCAATTAATGGCGAAGCTTATAACCGCTCTTAAGCAAACTGATCGCCAGCGCTACAAGAGCAAAAAAGAATACAGAAACAATAGAAACACTCACCAAAGGATTCACGTCAGACTGACCAAAGAAGCCATATCGGAATCCATCGATCATATAAAAAAATGGGTTGAAACGTGACACTGCTTGCCAAAATGGCGGGAGCGAATGAATCGAATAAAACACGCCAGACAAAAATGTCGCTGGCATGATCAAGAAATTTTGAAATGCAGCCAATTGATCAAATTTCTCCGCCCAAATGCCCGCAATCAAACCCATAGTGCCCAGCATCGAAGCGCCCAATAACGCGAATATCAAAATCCATATCGGCGCAACAAAACTTAGGTTTGCAAACCAAGCAGTAATGATGAACACACCTGCACCAACTGCCAACCCACGCACAACAGCAGCAAGCACATACGCACTAAAGAGCGTCCAGTGCGATAACGGCGGGAGCAATACAAAAACCAGATTCCCCGTGATTTTAGATTGAATCAGCGACGACGAAGTATTGGCAAATGCATTTTGCAACACGCTCATCATCACCAATCCAGGAATCAAAAAGGCGGTGTAACGCACGCCTGGATAAACCTGCACATGCGCTTCTAATACATGGCCGAATATCAGCAAGTACAACATGGCAGTCATGATAGGCGCCGTGATGGTTTGTGTTGCAACTTTCCAAAAACGCAGCACTTCCTTGTACAACAATGTCTGAAAACCGATCATTTTTCACCACCCATGATCTGAATAAAGACGTCTTCCAAATCTGCCTGCTTCAATTGCATGTCCTCAATCACCGCACCCGATTCGCGCAAAATCGCCAAGATCGGCTCGACCTCTGCATAGTCATTCACGCGTAATGTAAATTCATTTTCTGCTTGATCAGCGTCCGATTGTGTCAGTGCCGATTGAAGCGCCATAGGCAAACTACCACGCGCCAAACGCAAAACTAATTGCGAACCTGAAATGCGCTTTATCAAAGCCGATGTCGAATCAAGCGCCACGACCTTACCTGCTTTGAGCATTGCGATGCGGTTACACAAGGCCTGCGCCTCTTCCAAATAATGCGTGGTCAGCACGACAGTATGACCTTCACGATTCAAGCGCGACACAAATTTCCAGAGCGTTTGCCGCAATTCGACATCGACGCCCGCTGTCGGCTCATCCAGGACAATCACTGGTGGCTTATGCACCAAGGCTTGCGCAACTAAGACGCGCCTTTTCATACCACCCGACAACGCACGCATATTAGTATCAGCTTTGCTGGTGAGGTCGAGGTTGTGCATCACCTCATCAATCCATTGGTCGTTTTTTTTCAACCCAAAGTAGCCTGACTGCATACGCAATGTTTCGCGCACGGTAAAAAATGGGTCAAAGACTAACTCCTGCGGCACTACCCCTAAACGCTGCCGCGCAGCACGATAGTCGCGTACGACATCGTGCCCGTGAATAGTGACCCTACCCGCATCAGCACGGTTGAGTCCGGCGATAATCGATATCAGCGTTGTTTTGCCGGCGCCATTGGGCCCGAGCAAACCGAAAAATTCTCCCTCCTCAATGGTGAGTGAGACACCACTAAGTGCTTTAAGCGTCTTGTAGGATTTTTCGACTTGAGAAATTTGAATTGCAGCCATCGTGGCCTAAGAAAACTTTGTACAAAAATTGGCCGCAGAATTGTGCAAGATATTTGCACAATTGTTGGCAAGAACCACTTATTATTAGGACTTACGCAAAATTGTCCCCGCAAGGCGTGTCGGCGAAAGTAGTAAGCTTTGTACGACAAGACGGCACAACGCTGCCAGGGCGGTTTTGCGTAAATCGTAATTATATTGGATTTTGGAGGACACCAAGAATGACACCCTTAATGCCAACAATCAGTAGTGGGCAGTCTCTGATCCAATATTGAGCAATTTTGACACCCCATAGAGTGTCGTCAGGGCGATGAGATTGGGTGGCAAATGCGTAAATACCAGCTTGACGCCGCGATACTGAGCATTGCGCTGCCAACATAACAATGTTGCTACGGCAGCTGAATCGACCACCGTCAGTTGTGACAAGTTGATTTCAGTTTGCCCTGATTCGATTGCGCGTAGGCCAGCATCCGCCGCAATTTTAGCGTTACTAACCGTCAGTGAGAGCGTTGGCTGATACATCGTGGCGCAATATCGTAATGATTTAAGGTGCTTTGGACTTTTTAGCTACAGCAGCAGCGAGACGTTTGTTTTTGTCAGCCAAGGTTTTGATCAAGCCATCGATACCGTTCTTGCTAATTTCAGACGCAAAGCTGCCTTTGTAAGTCTCTACTAGCCAAGCACCAAGCACGTTCACGTCGTAGATTTTCCAGGTACCCGCAACTTTTTCGAGACGATAATTCAGCTGTAGCGGCTCGCCTCTTGGTTGAACTACTTGGGATCGTACTTCGACCTCACTATCTGCGGGATCTGCGCGCAGTGGCTTGAATTCTAGTTTTTGATCTTTGATCTGCCCGATGGCACCAGAGTAGGTATAAACCAGCAGCGCACGAAACTCTGTGGTCAATTGTTTCTGCTGATCTGCCGTTGCATCACGCCAAAACCGTCCTGCTGCCATCGCAGTCATACGTTGAAAATCGACGTAAGGAATTATCTTTGACTCGACGAGATCAAGAACGCGTTTTTGATTGCCCGCTTGAATTTCCTTGTCCACTTTAGCAGTGTCCAATACGTCCTGGCTAATGCGCTTGACCAATGCATCTGGCGTCTCTTGCGCTACAGCAGAACTTGCGCTGATAAAAGCACCTGCAACGATCACAAGTGCAACACATTTTTTAAATAAGTTCATTTTATTTGACCGTTTCGAGGACACCAAGTGGTGCCCTCATCTTACTAATCCCAATGCTATAACTGTTGACGAGGCTAAATGGATGACAACCATGAAGCAAGACTCCATTTTTCATCAAGTTATGAAATGACCACGCTGGATTTTAATTTATAAGAAGATTTTTGCGAAGGTGAATCTTAGCAAGATACGACCGACTGAAAATTTACCGTCGAGGCAGACGACAAGGGAGCATTCACATCATTTAGGTATCCTACATTAAATCATCCAGTTCACTATCGTCATCACCTTCGACAATAGATAGCGCATGTTCTTCGTTGTCGCTCTCCTCGTCCTCGAGTCCTTTAGTTGATTGTGTTACCGATTCATACACTGACGATGCCACGCCAACATTCACAATCACTTGGCGATCTACCTGCGCTTGAATATCAAAACTTTGGCCGGACATTGAACCCTTAAACAAGTCGCCATTGTCATTTACTTTGCTTTCACGACGCTGTAAAAATGCATCACGAACAAACTCGTATCGGTCGAGTGCAGCCTCTTCAATCAAATTGGAGGCGTTCAATACGGCAGCACGCTGATCTACCAATCTGACAACGGATCCTGCGTTACGCCAATGGGGTGGTTGTTTGTAGCGCCAAAGATCACCTTTAAAATCAAGGGGCAAAGCAAAAGAATCACGCAGAGTCGACGAGCCCAATAGCGGTAGTACGATATAGGGACCCGCACCAACGCCCCACTTACCCAATGTTTGACCAAAATCTTCTTTATGTTTGGGGATTCCTGCCTCAGAAGCAATATTAATCAAGCCACCCAAACCTAAGGTGCTATTGATGGCAACCCGCATCACATCTGTCACACCGTCAACCGCTTTACCCTGCAAGAAATTATTGACTGCCGTCCAGACATCTCCCAGATTTCCAAAGAAATTTCCAACAGCAGTTTGCATAAAAGTGGGCAAAATGGCCTCATACATTTTCGCTGCAGGCTTTAAAGTTGCCTTATCAACAACATCATTAAAACTAAACATCGCACGATTTAACCCCTCCAACGGATCATTTGGGTTGTGCGTCGAAGCACAACCAGCTAACGCCAACACAACGAGGAGTATTCGAGATCGCTCGACGAATTTCATTATTTTCCGCCATCCTTTCCTTCAGCTGCCTTAGAGAACAAAAATTGACCAATCAAGTTCTCTAGTACGACCGCCGATTGGGTCATTTTAATTTTGTCACCAGTAGCCAAATTGGCCGCATCGCCGCCTGCTTCTAATCCAATGTACTGCTCACCTAATAAACCCGATGTCAAAATTTTTGCAGAGCTATCCTTTGGAAATTTGTAGCGACCATCCAGATGTAAAGTCACGATTGCTTGATAGCTTTTGTCGTCAAATTTAATCTCCCCAACACGCCCCACAACCACTCCTGCACTTTTAACGGGGGCTTGCGGCTTGAGTCCACCAATATTCTCGAATTTGGTCGTCACTTGGTACGTCTGCCCAAATGACAATGAACTCATATTACCTGCTTTTAGAGCGAGAAACATCAACGCAGTTGCCCCCATCAGCACGAAGAGACCAACCCAAATATCTAAAGATTTACGTTGCATTGTGATATACCTAACAATTGGACGACTTGAATCACCTCAACCTCCGCTTCAACACTGGGAAAAAGAAGAGGTAAGGCACTTGAGAGATACGCTATTTATTAAACATTAATGCGGTGAGCATAAAATCCAGCCACCATACAGACAGTGACGAAATAACGACAGTGCGCGTTGTCGCGCGCGACACGTCTTCCGGCGTAGGCTGCGCTTCATACCCCTGATACAGTGCAATGAAAGTAACTGCAAAGCCAAACACCACGCTTTTTA
>Ga0102914_1000090_pt1 | contig 12327 bp, 27 predicted proteins | sample Colrivmeta1561A3_FD_78198 | JGI IMG/M metagenome (GOLD analysis project Ga0102914, IMG submission 78198) | Estuarine microbial communities from the Columbia River estuary - metaG 1561A-3 | ecosystem: Environmental > Aquatic > Marine > Intertidal zone > Estuary | place: USA: Columbia River...
CTTAAACTCATGTATATACTGTGCTTTTAGTTCACGTTTATACCGGATATTCTCACCACCATACTGTGATATCTTAGCTTCTTGTAACTCAGGAACCCATAGCAGGTCCTCACCTGGAAGATTATTCTCTACATTAAAGAGATGTTTCTTCTCATTATGTGTAAGGAATATAACCTCACACTTCATCTGTTTTTTTGCAGCTGGAGAAATTATCTCATCTATTAACATAAACAAATCCCGGTACTCTTCTAACCAACCATCAGTCACTATAACAGGACTAAAGTTTAGATGTACTTCATAACCATCTACAAGTAACATAGTAATCTGATTAAGTCTTTCTATTATACTAGGAGTATTAGGTTCTAGTATACTAGCATACTTCTGGGGCATTAGACTAACACGAAGTCTAACTTTATCATTAAGTAAACCTAGTTGTTTGTTGAATAGATCAGGCATTAAATGTTTAGTAGCAAAAGATGCTTTAGCACGATCGTGTTTTCTAAAGAAGTCAAAGATTTCTACTAGAGGTAACTGTCTAGCATGTAACCCTATGTCTACATTACAACCAATATCATAAGTAATATACTTATCATCTGTTTGATTAGGTTTCTCATCAGTAGCAAACCATGCGTGATGGTCTATAGCTGTGAGAATGTCATTTACATTTTTATAAAATACTACACCTTCTGTTACGTGTCTCTTACAATAACAGTAACTACAGTTATATCCACACCCGAACGCAAAACTCGGGGTAATATAATCCGTACTACGTCCAGAAGGTTTAATCTCCATGCTCTGTAAAGAAGCATGTTTGATTAGTTTTTCTGTACTCATGTTTAATTATTTGTGTCAGGACAGGATTCGAACCTGTAAGGGCTGCCATTATAGTGACCACACGCAACGTGCTTTTTTACCCATAGTGCTATAACCATATATTGCGTCTACCAATTCCGCCACCTGACTAACAACTAACTATACTTCTCAAGACATCATTTCTGATTTACTGCTAGAAGCCAGTCTTTCATAGTTAGTATGTTTGGGGATGAGAAGTCCTCTGTGTTGTGTAGATTGTATTTGGTGTATCTACATTTCATGGAACAATTTCCTTTCTCAAGGGAACAACACGTTTGTTTTATTTATTCAAACCTTTAGCAATGCCTTTTACCGCATACATCTGCGCAGTTTCTAATTCATTCATAGCAATAGCAAAACATCGTTGTGCTTCAGGGTCTAAAGATTCTAAACGCTCATTATTGCAATAGTCAATAGCATCTGCCATCATACGTTTGAATGTTCCAATCTTGTCATCCGATGATGGATTAAAATTGATATGACATCTCGACTCCCCGAGTGTCATTGGTTTTTGTGGATTTTCTTCCATTTTATTTTGTTTTTAAGTTTAAAATTAACACCCAAAGGTGTGCCGTCTATTCCGAAAGGTTGTTAAGCTCATTAGAGCAATTGATAATAATTTTTTCATAGTTTTTGTTTAATTAAGTATTGAAGACAAGTAAATTCCTAGGTAACTACCTGTAACTGATCCTGCAACATACCCCAGCCATTGGTGTACAGCATCTTCACTACGAGCAATTTTCCTAATGACAAAGAATGATAGAGATGCTAACATAAAGTCTGTGATAGCAGCTTCATGGTAGTCAGTTGCAGCTACTGCTCTAAAATTTATACACAACAAAGAGTAGCTAATAATCTGAATGCAAAACAGCAGTAAGGCTTCTTTAAACTTTTTCATAGCTCAAGGTTCTCTACTATGTGCTGAACAAGCAACGCATGCATTTCTACTGAATCAACCTCTTTGTACTCAAGGATATCATAAGCAGCTCCTACTATAACTCCTATGATTTGTCCTAATGGCGCACCATAATTAATCACAAGAAGGTTTTTTACTCCTTCATCAGTGTGCCACTGTCTAAATCCTACCGTCAACTTTGATAACTTAACAGCTTCTTCAGGAACTTTACTACTTTGAATAAAATGTTTAATGTCCTCTTCTATTAGTTCAGCAGATTCATTTTTGATAACTCTTAAGTCTTGATGTAAGAGTTCTAGTGTAATTGTTTTCTTCATATGAATTGGTTTTAAAAGTTTAAAGGTTGCCTTTTTAAACGACGTCGAGAAGGCTAACTCTATCTCCTATACGATGAGAACAGTAATTTGAGCTTGTGTCAGAGGCTTCCTGTGTTTTACGATCCACTCGCGAGCGTGGCTAATAAGTTGCAATACAGAACCCAGTGCTATACGTCACTTCGAGTATGTACACTTACGAAGAGTATTCCTCAACTGGGGATGTTAGGAGCTACCTAACAGTCTATCTGTATTGCGGATTATCACCAAACAATGATTACCATCTGCTCAGGTACTACGAAATAAAGTTTACCTTCTATCTCTAGTACTTCACAGTTAGTAATACCCATACCAGTATATACTAAATCACCAACTTTGATAGCTGTGACATCAGTACCTACTGCTGCAACGGGTAACTTGTTTAATGTTTTTACAAACTCTCTTGCTGCTTCTTCTTCAGCTTCAGGAGTTAATTCAATTAAAGACTTTGGTCTTTCAGGTCTTTCTACTAAGATGCGTTTACCGCGGAGTTCTTTGAACATAATTATTGGTTTTGTTACAAATATATAAACTAATGTGTTATAGAACAAGTTCTATTTCTTCTGATACTACAGTTTCTTCTGTGGATTCTGACTCTTCCATCTCCCGGAATCTCCATGCAGCAAACCTAGGTTCTATAAACCTATTCCATTTGGTAAGATAAACCATAGGGTTTCTTACTTCTTCAAGTAATACACCATCTACAATACCATTATTATCATCAAACTCACGAATAGTGTACTTAGCATCTAGTTTTACCCAGTTAGGACAATACTTAGGTTGCCATTCAGCAACTTCAGGTCTCATAGAATCATCTACACATACTACTCTAGTACCAGGTTTCATAACTTTTCTATTTCTTGTTTAACTTTTTCCCAGTAAATAATTCTCATGGATTTTACCTCATTGTCTGCACTTTCAACAACTTCTTCAATGATTTCATCTACTGCTATCAATGCACATTGTTTTGCTTGATATATATTCATTTCACTGCAATCGCAGTATTTTTTACTTGGGAAATGCGTAATACCACAATGCTCTGTATTATACATATTAGAAATCAACTGTTCTGCTTTTTCTTTTGGTGTCATAGATGATCATTTAAGTTTTTATACTTTCTGATTAGTTTAAAGGTAACATCCATACTATGCCAGTTAAGATGTGGTCCTTCACCTGCTTTTACTCCGTGGTATGCTATACAGTAACCATGATTAGCATTATACCAGTCTTCAGGTTTAATCCGGATACCGTTAACTTTATCTAGATATATCCAAGGAACATTACTAGCAAGTTCTATTTGTATACCTATCTTCTTAAGACGTTCTACAAACACGGTGATCTCATTCATCTTGACCCCCGTATGTTTCGTTAAAATAAGTATTATAATACCATTGTATTCTTTCTATTGTTTTTAAATCAGAAATTTCTAATTGTTTTTCTTTTTCAAGAAAATCATTGAATTTATCAATCTGCTCACGTTCCATTTGTAATGCCTCTTGTATCTCCTCATCACTTAGGATAAGAGCATACTTGTCTGTGTAAACGATTTCTTTTTCCATAGTTAGTCCTCCAAATCTAATAACCATTTTAATTTACTATACCAATAACTAACAGATGGTTGTAAAAAGGTAAGTAATGTTATTACCCATCCTAATAGTTTCCATCCCGTGTCTGTGTCACTGTCTAATGTAATTATTCCCCATACACCAATAAAGATGATTGCCATTACTGTAACTGTTGCTAATAATATTTTTAATACTGTTTTCATAGTTATTTAGTTTTTTACATTAATAACATTTTGTTTATACCTTCTATGTTCTCTAATTGATATTGTTTGTTTTTCTTTATCGTAATAACGACCATCTTTCCTTCTTTCCAAAAATTGTTTTCTTTTCTTTTCAGCAATATCTGGATTGACTATTTGAATTATCAATGATTTTGACACATCATACATTTCTCCAATTTTGCGATAAGATATTGTTCCTGTTGCATAAAGATCTTTTATTTCTTGATGTTTTTCAATAGGTATTTTCACCCTTCTATCTTTTTCTTTTGGTAAACGAATTTTATTGTATTCAAACTTATAAGGCATATATTTTATTTTGTATATACTACATTTGTACTAGCTGATATAGGACTTACACCTGTACCATTACAAATTGGACATTTTTGCCACATAATTACTCTTCTAATTCTTGTTGAGGTTTAACTACACGGAGACCCCACATAAGGTCTATCCATTGCATTTTTCTATGTGCATTTACAGTACTAAGTTTAAGTTCTTTCTTTAGATAGTCAGAACCCCACTTGAACCAGTCATCACGTTGTTTCTCGGACATAGTATATCTAGACCACCATCCGTCTCCTTCTTTAAGGACATCATCATAACTGATATTAGGGTGACCAGCAATAAGGAACATAGTCTCTATTAGTGTGCGGACTAGTTCTTCTTCAGTTTTTTTCTTGTTTTTCATAAGGTTGGTTTAAACTAAAAGAGGGGATAAATCCCCTCTCTCAGTAACAATCAAAACATATAACTAAGTAACAAAACACATGACAAATATAATCAAATTACTTCAACTGTCAAATGTTCTTCGGATAATTTTTTAGCACGCTCGATCATATCTTCTTTGCTTCCATGCTTTACTATATACTTACCTTTATAGTGTACGATAGTAGCGCATTGTTCTGCTTGTTGAAATCCATGATCACAGAATGCTACTAAGCACATGATTACGTGCTCAAATGAATTTACATGATCGTTATACAAGATGATCTTACTTTCTTCATCTTGATTAACTTGTACTTCTTCTAGTACTTCTGTTTCAGTAATCGTCATCATAATCATAATATTCTTCTTTAGCGCAGTCTTTACATAAGGGTTGTACAGATAATAGCTCCTCTACTCTCTCATCTACACAGTCATCATCACAATCTTCTGCATCATATACCTGTTGATATAAGATATCTCTTAGATACTCAGCATCACAGTGTCTGCATAGTTTATCAGATTTATTCCATGGTGCTAACGGATCATCACTGGATCCTGGAGGTAAATTACTCATACTTTCTTTACGTATTTAATTTTTGATTCATCGAAACCTTCTAACGCAGTAGTTACCCAGGTATAATCGACAGTATCTTCATAGCACAACACGTGTACTATTGCTTTCTCTTTAGGATTTAGACGTAACAATCTTCCGATACGCTGTGTACTCTTACGCTCATTACCATACGCATGCATGATAATACCTTGCTTGAGATCAGGTATATTAACACCCTCATTCAATTGTAATACGCAGGATAACTTATTAATGTTACCATCTTTAAAGTCCTGAAGATTAGTTTCAGAGTCTGGATTCTTACTATGATAACTGTGTGTACACATACGATCAGATTGATCTTGTGTATTAGCAAATAGTATACACTTATCAGATATAGAATTAAACAGATTCTTAGCGTATTGCTCTTTACTAGGATAACTCATCATAGCTTTCATACGCATAACACGAAGTATCTGCTCCTCTTTACCAGGATTAGCGTTTAGTAATCTTTCAGACCAATAGTTATAATCAGATAACTCACTGGATACGAATGTCTTACCAGTCTTTGTCTTCTTGGACATATTACGTCTAGCATCTAAAGGTAATAGATGTACTACTATACTATAGTCATTTAGTATACCATCCTCGACAGCATTGTCGGTGATATACTCGTATACTACAGGACAGAATTTACTAATCATCTTACCTTTCTCAGAGTTCTTAACTTTCGGTGGTGTACCAGTTAATCCTATAATCTTACCATTATAATTATCTAACCACTCTTGATGAGAGTATAGTAAGTTATGACACTCATCCGCATACACCGTATGATAGTTTAAACTTTGTTTGTTTAAAGATAAATACGTAGTAAAATGAATGTGTGGTAATAAATGCTCAAGATTAAACTTCTTTGCTTCGTCTTCCCAAGACTTTAATATCGCTAACTTAGGTGCTACAACAAGAAACATGCGTCCGGGACGATAAGATCTTTCTATATGTTTTAAACCAATGAGTGTCTTACCAACACCCATACTCACAGCTACAGTTGCTCTATTATAATCTTGTAGTATCTCAAGTGCTTCTTCTTGCACTTCTTCTTTCTTCTTACTCATAACTCCATACTTGTTTACATTGTTGTTTAGTCATCTTGATTGTTCTGCAATACTGCTGATACTCCTTATCATTACCATATATACGGTAGATATACAGTTCAGCATACTCAGGTTCTTTGGCAGGGATACCTTCCGGATGATCACTACCAGCAAGATTAATCAAAGACTTTAGTTGATTATGTGTAAAGTTACCTTGAATATATGCGGTATGATACATACAGTCCTTTACATTATTAAAGTAAACACGTACATCAATACCGTATCCCCAAGGGTTCATCATTAGTTCTTTAAACTTACTCATTTCTTTTTCTTTGAATTGTAATATAGTACTGCTTGATGTCTACTGTTAATCTTAAATCTTACATAGTTTCCATTTGCTTCATACCAGAGAGGTATATCACAATCCTTAAGGTCAACCATATATAAATCTCTAGTAATTATATCTCCAGAACTCCAAGCACTATTTACTAGAATAGGATCTACATATCTACCTTCTTTAACGGTAGCTTGTTGAGGTGATATAACACGTAATAGACCGATGCGTCCTTTTTTTTGTTTCATTCCTCTCTAGATTTAGATAGTCCTAATGTCTTAGCATCCACATGGTTAACTTCAATCCAACCATGACATAGTCTACATACAGCAAGGAACTCAGTATCATCTAACATTAGATCTCCTGTTCTACCTTTCTTATGATGTATGTCTGTTGCATTGATTTGACAACCGGGAAGATGTGCTTCACAATACGGATGATTCTGTAGATACTTAGTACGTAGTATAGAATACAAAGCTTCCAGTTTCTGTTGTTTAGAAGATCGAGGGGAGAGAGGTTTTTTACTAGTTGGTTTAGCGCTTTTCTTACTTTTGTTTTGGCAACTCCAGCAATTCTTGCAATATCTCTCTGACCCCTCTTTCTTCCAAATGTATTCTAACTGATTACAACCACTACACAGTTTCTTCTTCGTCTGCATGTAACTTAGCTTGACTGGTTATTAGTAATGAACCATGTCCATACGTACGAGCATATGCACTATCTTCTGATAGGTCTGTAATCATACGATCTGACTGTTTTAGTAATGCTGCTAATAATACTTTTTCTGTATCGGTTTCCGGGGTAAGAACTAACTGTGTCTTACCATTAACAATAAATGTTGTTTTCATTCTTCTGACAATTTTTTAAAGATGTTTTCTACTTTTTCATAGACTTCTGGTAGAGTTTCCTCTATTATGTCTACTACAGGTGCTAACTTTTCTTCAATCTGTAGGCACATTTTATAGTGCTCAGATTCCATCATATCATCTAGATCTTCATCATTCATAGTCCTGAAGACGGAGATATACCCCATATCGGGTATCTCCAATTCTTCATATATACCTTTTTTCTCAAAAATGCGATTATAGGTATGAATAGACTTCTGATTAATTTTATAGATGAATATAATTTCTTCGTTAGTTAGACCGTGCAATTCCATTATTTGTCAGTTAGTTGATAAAAGTTATTCGGCAAGATCTTTTCGCTTATGAGCTTATCAACAACTTGTTTTTTGCTGATACCCATAGACTTGAAATCTATCTTGCTAATATACTGATCATCTACTTCTTGACCAAACTTTTCATTCAATTCTTTAATGAATGAACTGTGATAGAATACTGTGGACAAAAGAGTTCCCAACCATTGGTTATTCATCTCTTGTTTCCATAGATTTAATACTTTCTGTGCTCTTTCATGCACTTTCTCAATCCTTCTTTTCTTATCCCAATGCATTTTTACAAGCTCATCTTGTGGATACACCGCAAGTCCAAATAGCGCACGCTTGTACAAAAAGTTTTGATAAGAGTTGAACGGATCCTTTTCAAATTGAATTTTCTTAAAAGAAGTACCATACTTCTGATAATGACTCAATTTCCCATCGTAAACGACCTTTTGATACTTGTTCATATTCTTTGTTTTAAAAATTTACAATAAAAAAGGACTGAAATCAGTCCTCGAAGTTTAAAGAAACACTGTCGTCTAATAGATCTGGAAACTCATCAGGAAAAAATTCCTCATAGTATGTTTCTATTTCATCGACATCTTCTTCATCTACAATATCTTCTTCAGTAACACCTGACTGTTGTCTACCAATAGAAGAGTGTTTAAAGGGATTATGGATATGCTCCCCAGCATTAACTGCTATCAAGAATTGCAAGTCTTCTTTGGATAGATTTATAACATCATCTACCTCTAACCAAACTACTTTTCCTGTGGGGAGCTGATATAGCATAATCAAAGTTAGTAAAATACCAAATAATTGGTACAGAGTAACTTAAATAATTTACATTATATAGCTAATGCTATAATACTTAATACTAGAGAAATAACAGATATAAAGTATAAAGCAAGAACATGATTCTTACTAAACTCCCATATTCTGGTAGTAGTATCAATTAACTCTACCATATGTTTACCATTACTTTTCTTGTACGCTTCGAATGTGCCCATATATACGGCACGTTTGTCTTGACTTTCATTCATATTAATTCATCTAAATTAGGACGTACTAGTCCTATGGTTTTTACAACATGGTTCATCTCTATGTTCCACTCAGATACTAAGTTTCCACCTGAACTATTAACAGCAGGGTAACTAACTCTTAAACTTTGTGCATATTTATCTATAGATTTTACGGTACATTTTATGTGACGATTCTCATCTATGATACCTTGTTCTTTCATAGCATCTTCATCATATCTGTATGTATAGAGATGCTCCATATGAATCATAACAGTATCACCTACTGCATGAAGAGAGTCATGAAAAATATAACCGTCTAATGATTTGAATACTACATCTGTAGTAGTACTATTACCAGACATCAATACCTCAGCTATCTGCTTGATACATATAGGATTAAGATCCTTTAAGTGACTGGATAACTTAATAGTAAGATAGTCTTCATCAATCTTTACGTTAAACGCCATAATTTTGTTATTTAATTAAATTTTATTACCTTTGGTATATGGCTAGTAAACCTTCAAGGAAAGGACAGATTGTAAAATCTTACCTTTCTAAACACAAAACAACTCCTGTTCTTACCCTTGCTAAACTAATCTACTCTGAAAAATCTGATCACTTTGCATCTATAGAAGATGTTAGAAATGTTATCAGATATCATACAGGATTAAAAGGTAATGCAGATAAGAAAAAGATACAAGATCCAGAATTTGTTCGTGAGAAAACCCATAAATACAACCCTTTTGAGAGTATACCTAAATCTTATAAAGAAGAAAGTAAAGTACTCAAACTTTCTTTAGCATCACGTAAGATAGGTATATTATCTGATATACATTTTCCTTATCATGATGAAGAAGCATTAAAGATTGCAATAGATTACTTGGTTGAATACAAACCGGATACTATAATTCTTAACGGAGATATCTTAGACTTCTATGGTCTATCAGCATTTGATAAAGACCCTAGTAAACCTAAGATGCGTGAAGAATTAGAACAGGGGAGATGGTTTATCTCTGCCATGAGAGAAACCTTTCCTAACGCACTGATATACTATAAGATAGGTAACCATGAAATGAGATTAGAAAGATGGTTAAAACTTAAAGCACCAGAATGGTTAGGAAATGAGGAGTTTGAGATACCTATACTATTAAAGTTTGGAGAGAACCGTATCCATCTAGTGGAAAAGTTCACTACAGTAAAAGCAGGTAATCTAAACATCATACACGGTCATGAATACAAAGGTGGAGGAACTGTAAATCCTGCACGTAACATGTATCTCAAGACCAAATCATCCGTAATATGCGGACACTTTCATAGAAAATCAGAACATCTTACTACAGATATAGACGGTACAGTACATGGTTCATGGTCAACAGGTTGCTTATGTGAACTTAATGCAGAGTATATGAATACTCATACAGAATGGGTTCATGGATTTGCAACAGTTGATGTGAACTTGGACGGTACATTCTCTGTTAGTAACAAACTAATCAGTAACGGTAAAGTACTATAGTTATGCCTACATATCTAAAACTCGGATTATATAACCCATTGCTTTCTGATGAAGAGGAAGATTATGTACAACCTGATGTTTATGTAGATTCACTGATGATACAAATAATAAACGGTGACGACATAATGATCGCACAATTAACCTATGAAGAACTCAGAGGTATTATGGCAATCATGGCAGCTGAACAAGAGAAACAGCATTTCTTCATCAAAGCATCAGCAAAGAATAATTAAACCCCCAAGATTAATTCTCAGGGGTTTAAAGTTTACCATTGTAGAAAATCTACTACATCTTCCATCTCTGGAAGTTTCTCTTCTTTACTGTTGTTCTTAAACCATTCCTGCATATAATCACTGTCCATAATAGACTTTACTCGTGCTCTATCTTCTTCAGGTACAGGCTGATTAAACTTCTGATACATCTGCTGAACTTCAAACTTGCCTGATTCCCAATGCTTGTTCACACCAATAGTGGCTCGCACATCACCATTCTCATAGGTAAAAACAAAATACATTCTGTTACTTACTTGTGACCAATAGTTCGTGTACACACAATGATGCATTAGGGTACCTTCTTCAAAGATTTCTTTCTCAGATGATAATAGTTTAATAGAATTAGTAATAGGTGGTAGATCACTGTACTCAACACGGGTGTCCCGGATATTATCTATCTTGAACTGCATAATCTCCCGGGTAAGTTCAGTATGATATTCATTTAGTCTTTTCTCTGACCAACTGAAATCTAACTTCCTATCTAATGCAAGACACTGATTAGTAAGATCTGTAAGAATATGATTATGATGTCTTTTACCGTTCATATACATATCTACTATAGGAGTAACTGATTTAGCAACAGAAAAGAAAGGGATAAACATACCCAATGGATCTCTGTTACTATTAAGAGATACTAATAACTTATGCAACTGTACGGGAGACATATCACTGTTCTTCAACCAAGGTTTACTCTTAATGAATAACTTACATAAGTCAACAGGATTAGTAATCTTCTTACTGAATACCTTACCTAACATAGTTGCTGTAATCAGAGAAGTAATAGGATAAAAGATAGGTTCTAACCATTCATTACCTGAATGTGTTAGTATCTTACCCCACTCATACTCTGAAAATGTATTAGCATTACTCTTATACCAGAACTTAAACTTCTTGGTAGTCTTATCATAAGTAAAACCTTTTTTATCCGGACTTGCTTGTGACCACGCTTTGTTATTATTAAACCTAACATGTCTACCTTCATTACCTAAGCATAGTTTAGTATCATCTTCATATATAAATGTATAATTGGAATTATAATAACCCCTGTTAGTATAATACTCTAATCTCTGACGCTCAGGTGTAAACTTAAAGAACTCTTGATGACGGTCTATATTCTCTTGACCATTAATAATTTCTCTCATTTAAATTCAATATTTGTGGATTCAACATTATTTGGATTAATGATAACGGTAGTACCAACGGGAGTTCTCTCACTCTCACTATGTATTACTAAACCGTGTATCATATTATTACTAGTCATAGTGACTACAAATAGATAGATCATTCCATCACCCATTGGGTATTTTACTATTGTATTATCCATTAGAAGTCTACATTAGGATTAAACTTGGTGATTTCAGGATCTATAACTTCAACAGCAGATGCGGGTACATCTACCTTCTCTCTATTAGTATAGTGTTCATTATAAGATTTGAGAACCACACATTCTAATATAGTACCGGCAAAGTCTGCTATTGTACCTGATGGTAATGCTGCAAGAACTACAAGATACACGGGAGTTGGATCACCGGTAGGAAACCATTTCACGGTAGCATAATGATACCTATCCTGTATAGAATAGTACCAATCTTCTTGTTCTGCTATCCATGCTTCATATTCTGCCTGTCCTTGTGCTTCAAGGTATGCTTGCTCTTGCATATATGCTGTGTAATCTTCTTCCGAATTAAACATATTTTTTGTTTTTGATTGTTTACGTTTTAAAAAAATAAAATGAGGGGAGTATGACACTCCCCTATTTTTAGATAGTATA